>VOFK01003178.1_pt1 | contig 20338 bp, 28 predicted proteins | sample 5384121 | NCBI WGS metagenome assembly VOFK01 (sample SAMN12384730, study PRJNA508395) | human gut metagenome | isolation source: healthy gut J | host: Homo sapiens | reverse complement strand
GCAGCAGCTCGCCGTGTCTGAGGACATGCTCGGCCGCGTGTTCAACGGCATGGGCCTGCCCATAGACGGCGGCCCCGAGATACTTGCCGAGGCGCACATGGATATAAACGGCCTGCCGATGAACCCGGCATCCCGTGCCTACCCCGCAGAGTTTATCCAGACCGGCGTCTCCACGATCGACGGTCTGAACACCCTCGTCCGCGGCCAGAAGCTGCCGATATTCTCCGGCTCCGGTCTGCCGCATGCGGCTCTCGCCGCGCAGATCGCGCGTCAGGCAAAGGTCCTGGGCGATAACGAGACCTTCGCTGTCGTCTTCGCCGCAATAGGCATCACCTTTGAAGAGTCCGAGTACTTCATCGAGGACTTCCGCCGCACCGGCGCTATCGACCGTACGGTCGTCTTCTCGAACCTCGCAAACGACCCCGCCGTCGAGCGTATCGCCACGCCCGCGTATGGCGCTGACCGCGGCTGAGTACCTCGCCTTTGAGAAGGACATGCAGGTGCTGGTCATCCTCACCGATATTACGAACTATGCCGAGGCCCTGCGTGAGGTCTCTGCGGCAAAGAAGGAAGTCCCCGGCCGCCGCGGCTACCCCGGCTACCTGTACACCGACCTGGCCACCATGTATGAGCGCGCCGGCCGCCGTCAGGGCAAGAAGGGCTCGATCACCATGATCCCGATCCTTACCATGCCCGAGGACGACAAGACCCACCCGATTCCCGACCTGACCGGCTACATCACCGAGGGGCAGATAATCCTCAGCCGCGAGCTGCACCGCAAGGGTATCGTGCCCCCCGTGGACGTTCTCCCGTCGCTCAGCCGTCTTAAGGACAAGGGCATCGGCGAGGGCAAGACCCGCGAGGATCACGCCGGCACGATGAACCAGCTGTTCGCGGCCTATGCCCGCGGCAAGGACGCCAAGGAGCTCATGACCATACTCGGCGAGGCCGCGCCTTTCGGACGACGACAAGCTCTTCGCGCAGTTTGCCGATGAGTTTGAAAAGCGCTATGTCAGCCAAGGCAACACCACCAACCGCACCATCGAGGAGACCCTCGACCATCGGCTGGCAGCTGCTGAGCCTGCTGCCCCGCCGTGAGCTCAAGCGTATCAAGCCCGAGATGATCGACAAGTATATGCCCAAGAAGTAAGACCAAAAAGATCCCAAACTACTGATTTTTTGAAAAACGGAGGTGATGCTTTTTGGCAAGCACTGCTATAACCCCGACCAGAATGGTGCTCAACCAGCTCAAGGGCAGGCTCAAGACCGCGCGCCGCGGCCACAAGCTGCTCAAGGACAAGCGCGATGAGCTTATGCGCCAGTTCATGGATGTGGTCAAGCTCAACAAGCAGCTGCGCAACCGCGTCGAGGAGGGGCTGACCGGAGCCTTCGCTCGCTGCAGGTGGCAAGCTCTATCATGTCTCCCGAGATGCTTGAGCAGGCGCTGCTGTATCCGCGCCAGGCGTGGAGCTCGGCATGGATTTCAAGAATATCATGAGCGTCAACGTCCCGGTGTACAGCTTCCATACCAAGAGCAACGATCCCTCTGAGGTTTATCCCTACGGCTTTGCCCAGACCTCCGGCGAGTTGGACGACGCGCTGGATAAGCTGGCCAAGGTGTTTGAGGATATGCTGGAGCTGGCGCAGGTGGAAAAGACCATGCAGCTTCTCGCGGAGGAGATAGAAAAGACCCGCCGCCGCGTCAACGCGCTGGAATATGTCATGATCCCCGAGCTTGAGGCGAACATCAAGTATATCTCCATGAAGCTTGAGGAGAATGAGAACTCCACCAAGGTGCGTTTGCTGAAGGTCAAGGAAATGGTGCTTCAGGACGCCCACCACTACGAACAGTAAAAAGCCAAAAAAGCAAAACCCAACCGCCCGGTGAGATACCGGGCGGTGTTTCATTTGTCAAAAAAGCCTCGCAGAGTTTCGCGTCCGCAGACGCGACGATTCTTTCTCGACAGTCCGCGTCCTCTCAGTCAAGCAGGGGAAGAAGCTCCTGCCGCCGCGCCTCATCCAGCGCATTCACAGCCGCGTCAAAGCCATCGGGATCGCTGTTCCGCGCCGCGCGCAGAAGCGCGCCGTAGGCCTCCGTATACGCCCCGTCCAGTCCGGAGATGTTCGTCAGCAGCACGCGCACTTCCTCATCCGTCAGGCCGTTCGCGTCCACATATTCCCGCAGGCTGTCAAAAAGCGCCATCAGCGCCTCCGCGCCGTTTTCCGCGGCGTATTCACCGGCGTTGAAGCTCTCACTGTAGCGGTGAAGAACCCGACGCCTCTATAAAGAGGCGGTCTGCTGTGCAGCGTTCTCCGTTCCGGCCGCCTCTATAGAGGCCTTTCTTCGCCGCGTATCGCAAATACCGCAACGAGCACGCCCGCCGCCGCGCATACAGCGCACACCGCAAGCTTCCTGTGTTTTTTTTCATCCTTCACCCGCCTTTTTTTTATTTATGTAGTCCGCGCTTTCCGCGCGTGGATTATGATACCGCGCGCCGCATACTGCGGTGCGCGGTATTTATTCATCGGAAAATTATTTCTCCGTCCACTTCCAGTTTGCCACCTCGGGCAGGTCAACGCCGTGCTCCGCGATGTACTGTCTGTGCTCGACGAGCTTATCCTTCATCTGCTGGATGAGGTACGCGCCCCTGTTGCCGAGCTGCGGCAGGTTGTAAACAGCCGACATGACAAGGTCGAACCTGTCGAGCCTGTTGAGCACGCGCATATCGAACGGCGTTGTTATCGTGCCCTCTTCGATATAGCCGCGCACGTGGATGTTCTTGTTGTGCCGCTTGTAGGTCAGCTCGTGGATAAGGCTGGGATAGCCGTGGAATGCGAATATGATGGGCTTATCCGCGGTGAAGAGCATGTCGTAATCCTTCTGCGACAGGCCGTGGGGGTGCTGCTCCTCGCTCTGCAGGCGCATCAGGTCCACTACGTTCACAACGCGTATGCGAAGCTCCGGGAACGCATCCCCTGAGTATCGTGACCGCCGCCAGCGTTTCAAGCGTGGGCGTATCGCCGCAGCACGCCATGACGATGTCCGGCTCCTGCCCCTCGTCGGTGGAGGCCCACTGCCATATGCCGATGCCCTGCGTGCAGTGCTTCACGGCCTGCTCCATCGTCAGCCACTGGGGGCGCGGGTGCTTGGACGCGACTATTACGTTCACATAGTTGCGCGAACGGATGCAGTGATCGAAGCAGCTCAGCAGGCAGTTTGCATCCGGCGGCAGATAGATGCGCACCACGTCCGCCTTCTTGTTGGCCACATGGTCCAGGAAGCCGGGGTCCTGATGGGTGAAGCCGTTGTGGTCCTGCTGCCACACGTTGGAGGCCAGCACGTAGTTCAGCGAGGCGATCTTCTGCCTCCAAGGAAGCTGGTTGCAGACCTTCAGCCACTTTGCGTGCTGCGAGAACATTGAATCCACTATGCGTATGAACGCCTCATAGCTGTTGAAGAAGCCGTGCCGCCCCGTGAGCAGATAGCCCTCCAGCATACCCTCGCACACGTGCTCGGAGAGCATGGAGTCCATCACCCTGCCGTCGGGCGCGAGATGGTCGTCCGTGTCGTAGGCCTCGCCGTTCCACGCGCGCCCCGTCTCCCCCCTCGAACACGGGCGTCAGGCGGTTGGACGCGGTCTCGTCCGGGCCGAAGGAGCGGAAGTTGCGCTCCACCTCATTGAGCTTGTATATATCGCGCACGAAGGTGCCAAGCACGGCCATATCCTGCGCCTCGACGCTGCCTGGGAACGGGATATCCACGCCGTAATCGCGGAAGTCCGGCATTCTCAGGTCCTTCAGCAGCAGTCCGCCGTTTGCGTGCGGGTTCGCGCCCATGCGGCGCGTGCCCTTCGGCGGGAAGTCCAGCAGCTCCTGCACCGGCACGCCGTTCTCGTCGAACAGCTCCTCCGGCCTGTAGGAGTGCAGCCACTGCTCTTATCTGGCGGGATATGCTCGGGCGAGTCGGGCTGTATGGGCACCTGATGGGCGCGCCAGTAGTCCTCCACCTTGAGTCCGTCCACATAAGCCGGGCCCGTCCAGCCCTTCGGGCTGCGGAACATATCATCGGCCAGCGCGGGCGCAGCATGTCGCCGTTTTTCGCGTGCGTTCGCCTGATAGGCCAGTATCTTCTCCACGCACAGTCCAGCGTGTCCGCCATAAAGCCTGTGCATCACCGCCGGGTCGTTCCCCTCGACGAAGTGCGGCTCCCATCCGCAGCCGCGGAAAAGTCCTCCAGCTCTTCATGCGAGATGCGCGCGAACAGCGTGGGGTTGGCTATCTTATAGCCGTTCAGGTGCAGTATCGGCAGCACCGCGCCGTCCGTTTTCGGGTTGATGAATTTGTTCAGCTGCCACGAGGTCGCAAGCGGGCCGGTCTCCGCCTCGCCGTCGCCGACGACGCAGGCCGCTATCAGCCCCGGATTATCCGTCACCGCGCCGAAGGAGTGCGCCAGCGAATAGCCCAGCTCACCGCCCCTCGTTTATCGAGCCGGAGTCTCCGGCGCGACGTGCGACGGGATGCCGCCGGGGAAGGAGAACTGCTTGAACAGCCGCTGCATACCCTCCCTTGTCGCGGGAGATGTTCGGGTAAACCTCCTGATAGCTGCCGTCCAGCCAGTCCTGCGCGACCATCGCGTTGCCGCCGTGGCCCGGCCCGGAGACGTATATCATGTCAAGGTCGTATTTTTTTATAACGCGGTTGAGGTGGGTGTAAATGAAGTTCTGCCCGGGGACCGTGCCCCAGTGACCCACTATTTTCTTCTTTATTGCTCTCTCCCTCCGTGAGCGGCTTTTTGCAGCAGGGTCGTCCAGCAGGTAAAGCTGACAGGCGGAAAGATAGTTCGCCGCACGCCAGTACGCATCCAGTGTCGCCAGCTCCTGCTCCGTTGCCGGAAGCCTTTTGTTTTCTTCCATAAGATGACCTCCCATAGTTCATATTCTGACCGCATATGGAAAACTTTTGTACGCGGTTCAATTGTGATAATAAAGCATTTTCGTCATTTAATCAATATATTCTTTGCAGGTTCAGAAATTTATATGCACACTGACGAAAACACTCTCCGCGCCGCGGCGCAGGGTGCTCGCATGTCTGCATTAACAACAGATTTTTTATTTTGTCCTGACGTACTCGTTCATCGGGTGAACCATGTACTCATTGTACGGGAAGCGGTCCGTCGTCACGTAGCCCGCCGGTGCGTCAATAAGCTGCGGGATGCGGTTGACAAGCGTGGCGCAGGTCAGCTCAACGGTCGCGGGCTGGTTGACGATGCAGGTCGTCTCCGGCTCGCCGTGCAGCGTCCAGACGTTGCGGTCTATCTCGTCCTTGTTGTATATCTTGCCGATGCACTCGGTCTCAAGGGTGATGCCCTCCCTCGGTCGTGGTGGTGACGATGGCGCGCATACCCGTCGCGTTCCCGGCCTTGACCACCATGCCCAGCGTCTCGCTGTCTAGGTCCCTCCTTGTCTATGCAGGGGATGCACTTCTGCGTCTGGGAGGTGATGTGCAGGCCCATCTTGCTGCACAGCCAGCCGTTCTGGTTCCACATGTAGCTGGGCACATACTTTCCGCTCTCGACAAGCTCCTTCATCTCATCGGACGGAGTGTCATTATAGCAGCCGATGGTCTTGTTGAACTCATCGATCGTGAGGCCAGCGCCGTGACCCTCGGCAAGCGCGATGCCGTAATCCTCCACATTGTAGGAGCTGCTGCCCACTATCTTCGTTATCTTGTGGGAGGAACCGGCGAGGTTCGTCACCATCGTGCCCCAGTACAGATCGCAGTAGCCCACGCCCGTCAGCGTGCATCCGCCTTCCTTGGCCAGCTTGTCCAGCTTCTCCGTCAGCGCGGGGGAGGAGTTCCACGGATAGAGGGCTTCCTCGCAGGTGGTGATGGCGTTGACGCCGTGCTTTGCGCAGATGGTGAAGATATCCTCCAGCTCCGCGACGGTGCTGCGCGTGGCGATGATGCACACGTCGGGCTTGAGCTCACCGATGCGCTTGTCCGCGTCGGCGGAGTTCTCGACCGTGACGCCGACGAAGGGATAACCGTTGCCTATGATCTCGGAGACATCCTTGCCGATGTGGGTCTTATTGCGGCAGAAAGCACCGACCAGCTCCCGCCGTGCTCAAGCACATAACGCATGAGATAGCGGCTCATCTTCCTGCGCCGTACTGTACTACTCTTACCTTGCGATCCATAATAAAGCCTCCCCTCGTATTTTGTCGAAATTGGTTATTTTTTTAACAACCTTCATGGCCTTATTATATTCTTTATACCATGTGCAAAGTCAAGAAATTTTTTCCTGCGCGTTTTTCAATAAATCCCGTGGGCATGATTCGTGCATATCCACGGCGGCGCGGCTTTCTCAGCAGCGCACGGGTATCGTGCGTCTTGTAGAACATCTGCCGCCTGTCCATGTCCAGCACGGGAAAGTCGATTATCACCTCGCAGATGTAATCCCCCGCGATGGAGAAGCCGCGCGTCTCGATGTAGTCCATCAGGCGTCTGACGCCTCCCCTCGCGCTCTAGGCTGTCGGCGCACAGGCATACGTATGCCGCCGCCGGCACGCGCTCTATCCCCTCCCCGGCGCTGTCCGCGTCCACGAAGAGGAAAACCTCGTCGGCGTAAAGCTCTCCCGCGGTGAGGCGCTCCCTGCGGATTATCGTGCCGATGTTGCTGAAATACGACAGCGGCATGTTGTTGACGACAAGGTGCGTTTTAAGCTGCCTCAGCATGTATTCATATCCGGACTCGTCCTGCTCAAAGTAGTTCATGTCGCAGGCGTAGCGGTAGATGAACCTTTCCGGGATGAATTCCATGAATATTTCGCCGTTTCTGGGCATGGCCTCGTACTTTTTGTAGTTTTCCAGCGTACGCATTATCACGGCCCGCCTGCTCATTTGCCTTCATCGGGTCAGCCAAATAAGGTAACGTCGCCGTATCTGCGGCTTCAGAAGCCCTGCAGGCTGGCGCCTGCTCCGACACGTGGTTGGCTTCCTTTGCCAGCCGCCCGATCGATGTCAGCTTTTGCCGGTCACTTAAAGTTTGCCTGTTGCCGATTATAGCACAGACGCGGTTCTTCCCGGCTGCCGCTTTCATTAAAGACCGTGAGACTTCGATGGACGATCTCAAGGAGCCTCGCGCCATCATTGCTAGGTCGCCTGCATGTTACCTGCATCACGAGGCGGGCCCATACCGGCACGCGCCGTTATTTCTGCATGACCTGCTGCTTTCTGCGCAGGCTGAGATTATCGGCGATCATGGCGATGAACTCGCTGTTCGTCGGCTTGCCCTTGATGTTTGAAACGGTGTAGCCGAAGAATTTCTGCAGGTCTCCGATATCGCCGCGGTCCACGCCACCTCTATCGCGTGGCGTATGGCGCGCTCAACGCGCGAGGGCGTCGTGCCGAACTTCTTTGCGACCTCCGGGTACAGCACCTTCGTGACCGCGTTTATCATGTCCATGTCGTTTATCGTAAGTATGATGGCCTCGCGCAGATACTGATAGCCCTTTATGTGCGCGGGCACGCCGATCTCATGGATTATGTCCGTCACGACTGCCTCGAGGTCCGCGTCCTGCCTGCTCTGCTGTGCGGAGACGGCGCGGCAGTCAAAGCCGCCGGAGGGCATGGCCGGCCTGTCCCGTTCCGGCAAGCTGGCGTATTCGGTTGAGCAGCACCGGCGTGTCGCAGGCTTGGGCAAAAAGAAATCCGCCCCGGCGGACGAGCGAGCAGCCGTCACAACTTTGGTGTTTACAAAGCCCGAAAAAGCACGATGACGTGCGGCTTCGCGCCGGTCTCGGGCAGGCGGCGCAGTACCTCAAGCCCGTCCAGCTTGGGCAGCACCAGATCCAGAAGTAAAATATCCGGCTTCAGTTGGGCGACCATGGCCAGTGCTTCGACGCCGTCGGCGGCATTGCCGACCAGCTCCATGTCGTTTTCCGCGGCCATGATCCTCTCCAGCATCTTGCAAAAGTCGATATTTGCGTCTGCTGTAAAAATGCGAGTTTTGGTTTCCATAATTCTTCTCCTCCCATTATGCGTTACACGGAGTACGCTGTATTTTAAAAGCAGTTTTCACCGTCTTGTCGCATTAAATTTACCATAGTTAACACTTTTGCGACAACAGAATTTTGTCGAATCTCGCAGGTAACTTGTTGACATAATATTACACAATTCGATTTTTCGCAAGTCCTTTTGACAGAAACTACAAGAATTTTTTCTTGCGTTTTGTCGAAACGTGTCGAATAGTAATTTTATGGGAGTCAGTTTTACATAACTTTTTTCAATCGGCCTCCTCCGCCCCGTAGAGGAGCGGAAGCTAGTCCGGGCGTGTAATAGATCAGCCCGTCGTTGGAAAAGACGATCCGCTCCGCCCCGCGCGCGACGCCGCGCCCAGCGTGTTTATGTCGCACTTTCCGTCCACTACGCGCCCCTCCGCGTCGGGCAGCAGCCCCCTCGTAATTTCCGAAGCGCCCGCCGCCGATGCACTTGCCGGGGGGCAGTATTTTTTCAACGCTGCCGCCGCAGCTCCATCATCCGGCCTTCTCGGCCTGGCCTTGGTGATGTAGTTGCCCGGCAGGCGGCCGTAGGTGTGTATGTACAGCGCGACCTCGTCTTTTTGGTGTCATAGATTCCGTCCTCGTCGATGGCTGCGGCCGCCGCGGCAGGCTGTTCCTCCGCCTGTGCGGCCTCGATTGCATTCTGTGCTGTCCCTGCCGCGCCGTCCGGTATGCTCTCCGCCGCGGTGCCCTGCGCGCTTTCCGTCAATACGGCGCTCTGCGTCTGCGGCGCGGCGGTGCTCTGCGCGCCGCCCGGCAGCAGGGCCTCCGCCCCGAAGTACAGCAGCACCACCGCGGCCAGCAGCACCAGCCGCAGTATAAATTTTGCGTTCTTCTTCATTTGTTTTCCTCCCGTATCGTGATCTTGTGCCTGAATTTTTGCGTTCTGCACTCTAAACAGTAATGCTCAAGCTATAATACCATATCTCCGCCGTAAAATGAAGCGCGCCGCGTCTCTCCACGCATTTTGCAGGGCAGAAAAATGTTGATTTTTACGTGTCGCGGATATATAATAAAATTTGGTTTTTTAGTATTATTGAATTCTAGATCTCCCGTCAAGCGCGGGTAATACGGAGAAAATAAATGCAGCAAATTTATGACGCGATGGCGTGGATAATGAAGCAATGCTATACCCTGTGCGGAAACTACGGTGTGGCCGTCATACTTTTTACGTTCATCACCAAGATCATTCTCCTGCCGGTGTCCGTGTGGGTGCAGAAGAACTCCATCAAGATGGTGAAGATCCAGCCCGACATAAACTTTCTCAAGGTCCGGCACTTCGGCGACGCGGACGCGATAGCGGAGGGGCAGAACAAGCTCTTCCGGCAGGCCGGGTATCACCCGCTCGCCTCCATCGTGCCCACGGTGATACAGCTCGTCCTTCTTATGGCGGTCATTGCCGCAATAAAGGCCGGCATGGCCGACAGCTCCATAGACATGCGTTTTCTCGGCGTCGATCTCAGGCCTTAGGTCCCCGCGCAGGGGCGCGGCTGGCTCATCCTGTTCCCGATAGCCGCGGGCGCTTCCGCGTGGCTCATGTGTGCCGCGCAGAACCAGAGCAACGTCCTTCAGGCGGAGCAGGACAATTGGAACAAATACGGCATGCTCATCCTCTCCGTCGGGCTTTCGCTGTATCTGGGCTGGTTCGTGTCCGTCGGCGTGGCGCTTTATTGGGTGGCCAGCAATCTTTTCTCCATCGCCCAGCTATACCTGCTGAATATGGCGATCGACCCGAAGAAATACGTGGACTATGCCCGTCTTGAGGAGAGTAAGAAGCAGCTCTCCGGAATTGCAGCAGCTCGGCGGGAAACGGCACGGCCGCGAGGCGCGTGAGCTTGCGCGGCGCGAGCGCGCGGATTATAAGCGCTTCTTCTCCGTTTTGAACAAGCACCTCGTTTTCTATTCCGAAAGCAGCGGGTTTTACAAGTACTATAAAGGCATCATCGAATACATTCTGAAAAACACCAACATCGCCGTGCATTACATAACCAGCGACCCGAACGATCAGGTGTTCGCCATAAGCCAGTCTCAGCCGCGGCTGAAGCCGTATTACATCGCGGAAAAACGGCTCATCACGCTTATGATGAAGCTCGACTGCGACGTGATGGTCATGACCATGCCGGACATTGAGAACTTCCACATCAAGCGCAGCTACGTCCGCAAGGATATCGAACACGTCTACGTTCCGCACTGCATAGACAGCATCAACATGACCATGCGCACCGGCGCCGTGGATCATTATGACTCCGTCCTCTGCGTGGGGAAAGCACCAGAAGGAGGAGATCACGAACACGGAGGCCGTTTACGGTCTGCCGCACAAGACGCTTGTGGACTGGGGCTATACGCTGCTTGACGAGATGCGCGCGCAGTACGCCGCCTCCGCGCACGAGGACAAGCCGGGGAAGAAGATACTCATCGCCCCGTCATGGCAGAAGGACAACATTGTGGATAGTTGCCTTGAGGAGATACTCGACACGCTGAAAGGGCGCGGGTACCAGATCACCGTGCGCCCGCACCCGCAGGAGGTTCGTCTCAAGCAGGCGTATATGGAGCAGCTTGAGGCAAAATACGCCGCCGACCGCAATGTTGAAATACAGACGGACTTTTCGTCCAACAGCACCGTTTTTGAGGCCGACCTTCTCATCACCGACTGGTCTGGTATCACGTATGAGTACGCTTTCACGACGCTTCGCCCCGTTTTGTTCATCGACACGCCCATGAAGGTCATGAACCCGGAGTATGAAAAGATAAACACCCCGCCGATAAACATCTGGATGCGCGAGGTCATCGGGGCCGTCGTCAAGCCGGACGAGCTTGAAAAGCTTCCAGAAGCGGTCGAAAGGCTTCTCTCCGGCAGGGATGAGTACCGGGAGAGGATAGACCGCTTCGTGCATGAATACGTCTACAATCTCGGGAACAGCGGCGAGGTCGGCGCAAAGTATATTATAAATGAGATACAGAAAAAAATAAAAGAGAGGAAGAACTCCCAACAATGAAAAAGCTTGTCAGAATATTTGGCGCGGTCTATTTCAGCTTCGCGTTCATGCTTCTTTTCGGCGCAAATGCAAAGGCATATATCGACCCGTCTGTCATGACCTACGTCATTCAGGCCGTCGCCGGTGTTGTCATCGCCGTCGGCGCGATCATCGGCATCTACTGGCGCAAGGCCAAGAAAAAGGTGAACGACACCCTCGGCATCGACGAGAACCGCAACAAAGAGGTCGAGTCCGACGAGATAATCGTCGATCAGGCCGCGGCGGCTGAGGACGAAGGGGATAAAAAGGCCGAGTAGACCCTGCCCGATATGTCGTCCGCGGCGACGAAGCCCACGCTTTCATCGCGGCTGTCCACGCTTTCCGCGATGTTGTCGCCCAGCACGAAATAGCAGCCCTCCGGAACGGTCAGCTCCTCTTCGGCCATACCGGCAAAGACGTCCGCGCCATAGCCCGCGGCGCATACGCCGTTTCTGTAAAGGCGGCCGCCCTCTATCATTATCCTGTCGCCAGGCTGTCCGGCGATCCGCTTTACAAGCGTGGAGTTGAGCGCCTTGCAGGAGAACAGCACGACGTCGCCCACCTCATAGGCTTTGGCCGTCTTGTCCACAAGGACGAGCTGCCCGCTGTGAAGCGCTGGGAGCATGGAATCCCCCTCGACCAGCGCAAGCTGGCATATATTTTTGACGTAAGGAACGTCAGCGCAAGCGCCGCAAGCAGAACGGCGGAAAACGGCGCGGATCTACGCGGTTTTTTCATGGCTCCCTCCTGTATGCTGTGTTATGCCGCAGTTTGTATTATACCGCATCCGGCCGCGCTTGCCAAGAACGCGCTCCGCCTCCCGGCGGGTGCAAAGGAGAATTATGCTGACTAAAAAGGAATTCAACGCGCTGACCTTGATGGAGCGCACCGGTAAAAGCTTCTCTCAGCGCGAGCTGTCAGAGGCGCTCGGCGTCTCCCTCGGAACAGCGAACAAGCTTTCAAAGGAGCTGCACGATAAGCAGCTATGCGACGGCGGGCACATCACTGACGGCGGCCTTTGCCGCGCTGGAGCCGTACCGCGTCCGGCGCGCGGTGTTCATCGCCGCAGGCTTCGGCAGCAGGCTCGTGCCCATCACCTTCAACACCCCCAAGCCGCTCGTCCGCGTCAACGGCACGCGCATCATCGACACGCTCCTTGATGCCGTTGCAGCCGCCGGTATTCCGGAGATCCTCATCGTCCGCGGCTACCTCGGTGAGCAGTTCGACCAGCTTCTGTACAAGTACCCGAACATCAAATTCGTCGAAAACCCCGTCTATAACGAGGCCAACAACATCTCCTCCGCCGTGTGCGTGCGGTATCTTCTTAAAAACGCATACGTCCTTGAGGCCGACCTCGTGCTGAAAAACCGGGCGCTCATACGCAAGTATGAGTATGAGTCCAACATGCTTGGCATCCCAGTGGACAGATCCGACGACTGGTGCCTCATGACGGACGGCTCCGGTGTCATCACGCAGGAGACCGTCGGCGGGCTGAACTGCCACCAGATGGTCGGCATCTCATTCTGGAGTGAGGCGGACGGCGGCAAGCTGGCCGGCGACCTCGACGAGGTCTACCGCTCCCCCGGCGGGAAGGAGCGTTACTGGGAGCAGGTGCCCCTTGTATATAAAAAGGAAAACTACAGCGTACACGTAAGGGAATGCTCGTTCGAGGACATCACGGAGATCGACACCTTCAACGAGCTCAAGCAGATAGACAAAGCTCTACGCGACCTGAAGCGCAGTTTCAAAAATCAACGGATACCGGATCTGAATGAACAAAAAGATCCGGCTCTGTTTTTGTGCGCCCGGATACGGCTCTTCATGTTCACGTATCCGCGCCGCGGCAGAAAAATTGAACGCAAGGAGAAGTGCCACATGAAAAACACCCAGCAGGGAAGTCTCAAGCGCCAGCTTAATCCGATGCATGTCTGGGCGATCGCCTTCGGCTGCATAATCGGCTGGGGCTCGTTCATCAATCCGGGGAAAAAGTTCCTGCCGAACTCCGGCGTCGCCGGAACGGCGATAGCCATGGTGCTGGGCGCGCTGGTGATGATGATAATCGCCTACAGCTACGCTTACATGGTACCGAAGTACCCGCAGGCCGGCGGGGAATTCACGTTCACGAAGATGTTTCGGTAAGCGGGCGGCGTATATCTGCGGGTGGTTTCTCGTCGCGGCGTATCTGACGAATGTGCCCATGAACTCGACCGCGATAGGGCTTATCGTGGACGGCCTTGACGGCAGCGCGGACATACTCAAGTTCGGCTTCCATTACACCGTCGCCGGGTTCGACATCTATTTCGGCGAGATGCTGCTGGCCATGGCCATCCTTATCCTCTTCGGCGGTCTCAATATAATCGGTGTGAAGAAGGCCGGTGTCGTGCAGACGGTGCTTGCCGTGCTTCTGGCCGTGTCCGTTGCCGCGCTCACTGTCGCCGCTCTTATCAGCAGCAAGACCGCTCTCTCAAACCTCCGTCCGCTGTGGGGCTTTTCCAAGTCCGCCGCGGCGGCCTATACTGCCGGAACCTATGCCGGGATAGACGCCTATGCGCACACCGGCGCTTCCGGCGTCGCCGGGGCCATACTTGCGACCTTCGCCATCGCCCCGTGGGCCTTCGTCGGCTTTGACACGATACCGCAGGCGGCAGAGGAGTTCCGCTTTTCGCACAAGAAGGTCTATTTCATCATGATCGTCGCCATCGCCTTCGGCTGCTTCGTGTACACGGCGAACAACACCATCGCGGCCGCGGCGCTTGAAAACTGGCCCGAGCTTATAATCGAGGCCTCATCTACTCCGTGGCTGCTTCTCGCCGCGGCGGAGCGGCTTCTCGGCACGCCGGGCAAGGTGCTCGTCGGCATTGCGGTGTCCTGCGCGGTGCTCAGCGGAATAATGGGCTTCTACCTCGCCTCCAGCCGCCTCCTCTTCTCCATGAGCCGCGACGGCTACCTCCCCGCCGTGTTCGGCGAGATTGACCCCAAGTACGGCACGCCGAAAAATGCCATGCTCTTCTGCATCGTTATCTCCCTCTCCGGCCCCATCCTCGGGCGCGAGGCTCTCGGCTGGTTCGTGGACATGTCCGCCATCGGCGCGTCCATCGGATATCTGTGCACCTGCGCGGCAACTCTCGTCACGATGCGCCGCTTCGGCGACGGAACTGGCGCGCTGCGCGTCATGGCGGTGCTGGGCGTTGCGTTCTCCGCGTGCTTCATCATCCTCCAGCTCGTTCCCATTCCGGGGCTCTCCGGCGTGCACTTCTGCACGCAGAGCTATATCATGCTCGTGGTGTGGCTCGTTATCGGGCTCGTGTTCTACCGCCGCGGCGGCGCTTATCTCGCGGAATAAAGCTTGTCGCCTGCCCCCCTGTTGACAATCCGAAAAAAGCTGTTATAATTGACGCGTACAATTGAACACCTTATCAAGAGCGGTGGAGGGAACGGCCCTGTGAAGCCCGGCAACCTGCGTGTGCAAGGTGCCAAATCCGGCGGTGAAACGAAAGATGAGGCTTATACGCTGTATATTCTCGCCCCGCCGGTCAGGCGGGGCTTTTGTTTTCCGCGCGCCGCGTATATTATGGAGGGAACTATGAGTCATTATCTTTTCACATCCGAATCCGTCACCGAGGGGCATCCCGATAAGATCTGCGACCAGATCTCCGACGCCGTGCTCGACGCCATCCTTGCCGCCGACCCCGAGGGCCGCGTCGCCTGCGAGACCACGGCCTCCACCGGCCTTATCCACATCATGGGCGAGATAAGCACGAAGTGCTATGTCGATATCGCCAAGCTCGCGCGCGAGGTCGTGCGTGAGATAGGCTATGACCGGTCGAAGTACGGCTTTGACTGCGACACCTGCGGCGTCATCATCAATATAGACGAGCAGTCCGGCGACATCGCCATGGGCGTTGACCGCTCTCTTGAGACCAAGACCGGCGAGGACAGCGAGCTTCAGAACGGCGCGGGCGACCAGGGAATGATGTTCGGCTTCGCCTGCGACGAGACGCCGGAGCTCATGCCGCTGCCCATCTCGCTTGCCCACAAGCTGGCCAAGCGCCTGACCGCCGTGCGCAAGACCGGCCTTGTGGACTATCTGCGCCCCGACGGCAAAACGCAGGTCACTGTCGAATACGACGAGAACCGCCGCCCCGTGCGCGTGGACGCCGTCGTCATCTCCACCCAGCACGCGCCCGACGCCGCGCTGGAGACTATCCGCCGCGACATGATAGAGCTTGTCATCAAGCCCGTCGTGCCCGCGCAGCTTCTCGATGAAAATACCAAGTACTACGTCAATTCCACCGGCCGCTTTGTCATCGGCGGGCCGCAGGGCGACTCCGGTCTCACCGGGCGCAAGATCATCGTCGACACCTACGGCGGCAGCGCTCCCCACGGCGGCGGCGCTTTCTCCGGCAAGGACCCCACGAAGGTGGACCGCTCCGCGGCCTACGCGGCGCGCTACATTGCAAAGAACATCGTCGCGGCCGGCCTCGCCTCCCGCTGCCAGGTGCAGCTCGCCTACGCCATCGGCGTTGCAAGGCCCGTCAGCGTCGCTTGTCGAGACCTTCGGCACAGGCAAGGTGGACGATGCGGCGCTCTCCGCGGCCGTGCAGAAGGTGTTCGACCTGCGCCCGACCGCCATTATACGTGAGCTGGACCTCAGAAAGCCCATTTACCGCAAGCTCGCCGCCTATGGCCACATGGGGCGCGAGGATCTCGGCGTGCGCTGGGAGGACACAGACAAGACGTCCGCCCTGCTGGCCGCGCTGGGCATGTAATACGCATCTAACGGCGGAGCGCCATGCCCCGCCGTTTTATTGACTGCGACTATATTCAAGGAGGGATGAGCGTGTATAAGCTCAGCTATAAAATATGCTTCGCCAACGGCGCGCCCATTGAGGGCGCCGCGGAGGTCTCAGGCGGCGCGTGGCGTCTCGCGCTTGATCTGCCGGAGGATATCATCGTCTCCGCACAGGCGCAGCTCCACGTTGATATTGCGCCCGATGAGAAGATATTCATAAACGGCTACCAGACGTGGACCTCCTGCCCGGAGCAGACAAGCCGCGGCCGCCTGCGCGGCACCGGCTTCCCGTATCCGCGCGCCGCGATACGGCACTACGGCATGGACCGCTACGGCGATTATCACTTTGTTCCCTACCCCAACCGCCCCGGCGTGACGCACGGGGAGAGCTGGTGCTACTTCCGCCGCGGGGAGGATTTCCGGCTCATCGCCTCGCTTGATGAGCGCCCCGGCTACACTCCTTCCGCTTCGACGCCCGGGACCGGCACGCTGACTGTCAGCCGCGACTGCGTGGGGATACGCTGCGGCGGGGAATATCACGTGTTCGACCTGTTCTTTGCCTCGGGCGGGGAGGACGCAGTGTTCGACGCGTGGTTCGACGCCATGGGCGTGACGCCGCGCACGGACAGAAAGCTTGCCGGGTATTCAAGCTGGTACAACCGCTATCAGGACATCTCCGAGGACAGCATCCGCGCCGACCTCACCGGCTGCGCGCAGCTCATGCGCCCCGGCGACCTCTTCCAGATAGACGACGGGTGGGAGCCGTTCGTCGGCGACTGGCTGGAAACGGACAAGAAGAAGTTCCCCGCCGGGCTCAAGCCGCTTGCGGACGACATCCACGCGCGTGGCTATCTCGCGGGGCTGTGGCTCGCGCCGTTCGTGTGCCAGAAGGGTTCGCGCATCATGCGCGAGCACCCCGATTGGCTGCTTCTGCACGAGGGAAAGCCGTGGTACTGCGGCTGCAACTGGGGCGGCTTTTACGCGCTGGATATCGACAACCCCGAGTTTCAGGCTTACCTTAAGGCCGTTTTCACCCGCGTGCTGGACGAGTGGGGCTTCGACCTTGTCAAGCTCGACTTTCTCTATGCCGCCGCGCCCTACGGGGATGAAAACGAGACGCGCGCAGGGCGCATGACGCGCGCGATGGAGCTTCTGCGCCGCTTGTGCGGGGATAAGCTCATCCTCGGCTGCGGCGTGCCGGTGATGCCGGCCTTCGGCCTTGTGGACTACTGCCGCATAAGCTGCGACGTGGGGCTTGACTGGAACAACAACCCCATCGTGCGCAATGCCAACCGCGAGACCGTCTCCACCTATCGCGCCGTGCTGAACACCGTGTTCCGCCGCCAGCTCAACGGCCGCGCGTATCTCAGCGACCCCGACGTGTTCTTTCTGCGCGACGACAACATAAAGCTCACGCCGGAGCAGAAGTATATCCTCGCCACGGTCAACAGCCTCTTCGGCGGCGTTCTGCTGTGCTCTGACAACATGGGGCAGTATTCCGACGAGGCGCGTGCCCAGTACGCCCGCCTGCTTGAAAACCGGAAGGCGGCCAACATCCGCGTCAATGCCGACGACGGTCTCACCGTGAGCTGGGATGTCAACGGCACGGAGGAGCTTCTCACAATAAAATAATTGCCCGCCCGCGGACATAAAAGCGCCCGGCTTTGGATGCATCAGCAGTTCCGAAGCCGGGCGCGCACTATATTTATTACATCATCACAGCTCCCGCTGCGCGTAAAACCTCGTGGACAGCAGCCACGACACGCCGTACAGCACCGCCGCCGCAACTATCGCCGCCGCGCCCATTCCGGGCTGCGCCATCTGCGCGGGAAGCGACGCGCCGTCGCCGCTCACTATGCTCGCCCCGGCGCACAGCAGCACTATTATAAAAAGGTACGCCGTGCGCCCCTTTTCCGCGCCGAGGCGGAAAAACAGCGGCAGGCAGAGACTCGGCGCGGTCAGCACCAGCAGCGGCACGCACGGCAGAAGCGCCGCAAGCATCCCCCTCCGTTGCCGGGTTCAGCGCGCGCCGCCGTCATCAGCACCGCGCACGCCGCGCAGCCCAGCCCCAGCACGTACTTCCCCGCCACGTACTGCGCCCGCGTCACGGGCAGCGTCTGGCAGTAGACGCACCACTTCTCCCTGTCGTCATAGCTCAGCGCCGTTACCGGCAGCGTGCCCGTCAGCACGCTGGTATATAGGATGAAAAAGCTGCTTCCGCCCGTGAATATCAGCGCGGCGAACATGATCAGCATCAGCAGGATGAACACCCGGCAGTAGCCGCGCAGCATGTAAACGTCCTTTATCAGCAGGCCCTTCATTTCGTGTCCTCCCCTTTGCCATGAATACGAACATCTCCTCTATCCCGGCCCGGCCAAGGTGCCCTCCGGGGCCGCGCCGCGTCACCACACGCCGTAGGGCGACGTGCGCCGCCAAGCACAGCGCCGGGCGCGAGGATGCAAGCTGTGCCTCCGTGCCGCGGAATATGCCGTATTCCTCATAAAGCCGGTCCTTCTCCTCGCACAGCAGCAGCCGCCCCCTGTGCAGAAACGCGATGTAGTCGCAGGCCTTTTCAAGGTCGCTCACGATGTGCGAGCTCATCAGCACCGAGTGCTCCTCATCGCGCGTGAAGTCGCACAGGATATCCAGCACCGTGTCGCGCACGACGGGGTCAAAGGCCGCCCGTCGCCTCGTCGAGTATGAGGAGCTTTGCCCGTGCGACAGCGCCGCCGCGATGCCCAGCTTCATCTTGTTCCCGCGCGAAAAGTCCTTGAACTGCTTGCCGCGCGGGATGTCCAGTATTTTTATATACCCTCGTAGGCCGCGGCGTCCCAGCTCTTGTATATGCCGCGCATCACGCGGCCAAGCTGCTCCGCCGTCAGGCAGCCCGTTATGCCTACCTCGTCCATGACGACGCCTATCTCGTCTCTCGTCAGTTCCTTCCGTCGCGGCCGCGCAGGCATCGTGCCGCCGTCCGGGCGCGCCATATGCCCAGCATCAGGCGTATCGTTGTGGATTTACCCGCGCCGTTTTCGCCCACAAGGCCCATGATGCATCCGCAGGGCAGCGTCAGATCAAGCCCGTCCAGCTTAAACGCGCAGTAGCTTTTCGTCAGCCCCTTTATTTCTATCGCGTTCATTTTTCCGTCCTCCATTTCATACCGCAGCATTTCCTCAAGCTCGCCGCCGCTCAGCCCGCAGGCGGCCGCAAGGCGCACGGCCTCCGTCAGATGCCCCTCTATCGCCTTCAGGTTCTCCTCGCGCAGCAGCTCCAGATTCTTCGGCGCGACGAAGCAGCCCTTCGCCGCCACCGTGTATATGAAGCCCTCCTTCTCCAGCTCCTCATACGCGCGCTTCGTCGTTATCACGCTTATGCGCAGATCCTTCGCCAGATTCCGTATGGACGGCAGCGCCTCGTCCTGCGTCAGCGCCCCGCTCATTATCTGGTTCTTTATCTGCGTGTATATCTGGTCGTATATCGGCAGCGCGCTTTTGTTGTCGATAAATATATTCACGTTCCCGGCCTCCCGCAACTGTGTATGCTGATTATATACAGTATTCACAGTTTTGTCAACAAAAATTTCCCCGGAATTTTCTCCGGGGAATTTTATAGTTATCATATTGAACCGCGCGGTCAGGCCGCCGCGTTTTTATGCCCGCCGCTGTCGCCATGCGGTCAAAGGAAAAGGCGGGTGAACAGCGCGATGACGCGCCCCACGCCCAGCATGGCCGCCACGGTGCCGAAGCCGATGCCGATAAGCCTGCGCGCGAATATCAGGCTTATCGCGGCAGTGACACCGATGCAGAAAAGGTCAAAAAGGTTTTTTCGTCAGTCCGACGGGCTTTATGAAGCAGTCGGCCAGCGCCTGCACTATGCCGTCGCCCGGATTCGGTATCAGGCGCATGTCCAGCGACATGGCCGCGCCTATCCCGGTCAGGATTATTCCTGCCGCAAGCACCGCATACAGCGCAAATGTCATATCCCCGAAGCTCAGCCCGGAAAGCTCCGATACGCAGTAGGCCCCTGGAGATTATCGGCGACACGCCGAGGCAGGATTTCGTGTTCAGCACGATACCCAATGCCAGTATCACAAGTCCGGCGGCATAAAACGCCGCCCGAAGTACTCTGTTCTTCTTCATTTCCAGTGTGCAAGTTGCGGCACAACAGCCTCCATGTGCGCCCTGACCTGCTCCGCCGGCCAGCTCTCGCTCGCCATATGCGTCACGCAGAAGTCGATGAGCTGCTCAATGCTCTTGTACTTGAACTCGCCCCCCCGGCGTAGCACCACTTGCAGTATTCCTCGTTCACCGCGCCGTCAGGCTCTCTGCTGAATATTTCGTCGTTCAGCGGCATCCCGCAGCACTGGCATATCTGCTGCCGCGGCGCGCCCAGAAGCGTGTTTATCGACACGTCGAACACCTCGCTCAGCAGCTTCAGCGTGTCGGTATTCGGTACGGTCTCCCCCGTCTCCC
>VOFK01003167.1_pt1 | contig 20339 bp, 30 predicted proteins | sample 5384121 | NCBI WGS metagenome assembly VOFK01 (sample SAMN12384730, study PRJNA508395) | human gut metagenome | isolation source: healthy gut J | host: Homo sapiens | reverse complement strand
TCGGTATGCTTTCGTTCAGTTACACGTATTGCTAGGTCCTTATCAAGATGTTGATCTAGTTGTCGTCCGTGAGGAATTCAGAGGATTTGTATGCTGGTATTGAATTCGAAGAGGGCAGCAAAGAAGCTGCAGAACTAATTGAATTCTGCAAACAGCATGATGCAAAAGGTTATTCGCTCTGATTCCAGGCATATCCAATCCAAACCTATTTCGGTTACTGCTTCACAGAATATTGTGCGCTATGCATTTCGATTAATGCTGTTAAGCACGGTCGAAAAAAGGTAACAGCGGCTCACAAAGCCAACATCATGAAGCATTCCGATGAGGTTTGTTTTTTTTACGTACGGCAAGGGAGGTTTGCTGCCGATTATGAAAGGTAGCATCGAATCTCAATGACAATATCATCGATGCGTTCTGTATGAACCTCGTTATGGATCCTCGCAGTTTGACGTGATTGTGTTCCCGAATCTTTATGGCGATATCGCAAGAACGTCTTTGTGCGGGTCTTGTCGGAGGATTGGCGCATTGCACCGGGGCTAATATCGGTCCCGATTACGCTATTTTTGAGGCTGTACATGGCTCTGCTCCCGATATTGCGGGGAAAAAAGAATATCTGCAATCCAACTGCTGAGATTTTGTCTGCTGCCATGATGCTTGATCATCTCGGGGAACTTGAGGCGGCTCAGCGCATTCGTGATGCTGTTCAAAAGGTGTATGCTGAGGGCGAGGTGCTGACCGCCGATATTCGTAAAGCAACAGGTTCAGATAAACCAGCAGCTTCTTGCTCTCAATTTACCGACGAATTGATCTCAGCGCTCAATCACCCGTCTTGCTTAAAAGCTTATCTTATGTTTTGTTGTTTAGTTTTTGCGGCTTTAAGCCACAACGAATTGATTGCTGATTTGCCGTAGTTGAAAAAAGTAATTATGTCAAGTCGTTCCGATGTCCTGAAGGTCGGAAACGTAACCTAAGTACGTATTACCCAGTTAATCGCGTTGCAGGTCACGAGAAAGCTCCTGTTTCTCTAACGGTTCTCTCCTCGAGAATATTCTCCGAAATGCTGGAGTCTGACGAGCGTGTGAGCGAATTGGCTCAACGCTTGGTTGAAGCGGGGCTTTCTGGTGAAGTCGGAAGCGAAATCGAAAGTTTCAGCCCCGCGCGCGTTCTCTTCCAGGATTTCACTGGTGTACCTGTCTTCGTTGATTTTGCGGGTAATGCGAGAGGCATGCATGGCTCTCGGCGGGGACCCCAAAACCATTAATCCTCAGTACAGTGCGATCTGGTTATCTGATCACTCAGTTATTGCCGACGAAGCGGGTTGTGCGGGCGCATTGCAGAAGAACATGGAGTTAGAATTCGATCGCAATAAAAGCGGCGTTATGAGTTCCTCAAATGGGCCCAGGAATCATTCGAGAATGTACGTATTGTTCCTCCTGGAGCTGGCATTTGCCATCAGCTGATCATCATCGAGCGCTTTTTGCTTCGCGTGGCTATGACGAAAGACGGCGAGGGAAGGACCCCTTGCGTATTTCGATACGCTCGTTGGTACCGATTCTCATACACCTACCGCTAACGGCATCCGGCGTGCTCGGTTGGGGGCGTAGGCGGCATTGAAGCGGAAGCTGCAGCTCTCGAGTCAGCCGATCACTACGCTGGTGCCTCGCGTAATGGCATTAAGCTTTCTGGCTCCCTTCAGCCTGGTGTCGAGGCGCCATGGACGTATCCACTTACGTTTGCTCAGATGCTACGTGCAGAAGGGGTTGTTGGCTGCTTCGTTGAATGCTTCGGTGAAGGCCTCGAAAGCTTGAACGCTACCAGCGTGCATGCATCTCAAACATGACGCCCGAATATGGTGCAACCTTTGCACTTTGTTCCCCGTAGACCAGAAAACGCTTGATTACCTCGAGCTTACTGGTCGCAACGCAGAACAAATTGCATTGGTGGAGTCTTATGCAAAGGAAGCTCCAGGGCTTCTGGAACGATCCGCAAAGTGAACCGCGAATCTATTCCAAGGTGCTCGAGCTTGATCTTCGAAGGTCCAGCGTAGCGTTGCAGGTCCGTCTCGTCCGCACGACCGTATTGATTTGGCCGATGTTAAGAATCGCTTTTAGCCAGCTGTGCAACGATCGTTCTCGATTGCAGCAAGAAGGTTTCGGTTGATGTATTGGGTCATAATTACGAAGTCACTCATGGCGCATTGGCCATTGCTGCTGTTACTAGCTGCACGACGGCAACGGATGCTAGCCAGCATGATGATCTCTGCTGGCGTACTGGCGCGAAATGCCAGCAAAGCCGGTCTTCATCCGAAGCCATGGGTTAAGACTATCCTGGCGCCGGAAGCCGCGCGACGGAGGACATCCTAGACGCTGCGGGTCTTATGCCTGCGCTTCGTGATCTTGGTTTTTATACGTGCGGATTTGGCTGCATGAGTTGTATTGGCAATTCCGGGTCCGGTTTTTGCTGGGAATGCACGATATCGCCAATGAGATCGAGTTGGCCAGTGTGCTTTCGGGCAATCGTAATTTCGAGGGCCGCATTTCCACCGATGTGTCCCAGAACTATCTCTGTGCGCCTGCGCTGGTTATTGCCCCGTATTCGCTTGCAGGCACGATCGATTTTGATTTGAAACCGAAGCGCTCGGCATCGATGCGGAAGGTAATAGTATTTACCTCAAAGATATCTGGCCTGATGACGAAGAAGTTACCGCTTCTTCTTGAGAAGAGTCGAACCAAGGAAGTGTTCGACCGTGCTGCAGTGGGTCTATTTGATGGTGACGAAAAGATGGCAGTCGCTTGGCAAGGAAGCGAAGCGATGTGTTTTGCATGGGATCCTGATTCCACGTACGTTCGTCGCGCCCCTTACTTTGATGGGTATGGGGAAGGATCCTGTAGCGCCAAAAGAGCGTAAAGAATGCTCGCGTGTTGCTCAATTTGGGGGACTTCATCACCACCGACCACATTTCTCCTGCAGGCTCTATCGCAGACGATTCTCCCGCAGCTCGCTACCTCGAGGCTCATGGTGTTAGGAAGGAAGACTTCAATACGTACGGGGCTCGACGGGGTAACCATGAGGTGATGATGCGCGGTACCTTCGCCAATGTGAAGCTGCAGAACAAGTCGCTCGCCGAGGGGAAACGTGGTGGCTGGACGCGCGATTTCATCGATGATGAAATCAAGGCTGTCTATGATGCTGCCGAACACTACCAAGGAAGGCTCCGATTTGGTTGTTCTGGCGGGAAAGATGTACGGCAGCGGGTCGTCGCGCGATCATGGCAAAGGGCCGATGCTCCAGGGCATTCGTGCCGCATTCGCCGAAAGCTTCGAGCGCATCCACCGTTCAAATCTTATTGGTATGGGTATCCTTCCTTTGCAGTTTGAGGAAAGGGCAGAACGCCAGCTTGGGTCTTGATGGAACCGAGCGCATCACCGTTGGCGAAATAGATTTCTCTGAAGGTCTGCCAAATCCAAGTCATGTTGTCGTCACGGCGGAAAAAACCAGACGGTAGCAGCATTGATTTCACGGCTCTTGTAAGAATCGATACGCCAACCGAAGGGAAGCTTATTACACAATGGCGGCATTTTGCAGTATGTATTACGTCAGCTTTCCTAAATAGTCAACGGAAGTGTATGGAGCGGGGTCCGGTTAGTTTAACCTTGTCCCGCTTTTTGTTCTATAAAAGCCGCTTCCTATACAATTGTTTGTTATACACAAACCGAGGGGAGGAGATCATGCCAGATCCTAATCAACAAGGACCCATGAGTTGGGCCGACTTGCTGAATCAATTTGGCGGTGGTGCTGGCGGTTCGCAAAGGACCCAGTGCCGGCGGTCATCGCGGGGGCGGCGAATTCGATATGCTGCGAACCCGTTTTTGCTCAAATGAGCAAGAAAGCATTTGTTGTTTTTAGCTGTCGTAATTCTTATCGTCGCAGCATTTTTTGTTACTGGTGGTTCCATCCACCGATCAACATCCATAGCGTCGATCTCTGGATGTTCCTTGCTATCTTTGTGCTGTTCCCCGTCTTTTTTTGGTGTTCTTCATCTTCCACCAAATTTATGAGCGCGGAATGGGCAAACGCGAGAAGAACGAAAAGAAGTCTAAGCGGTTCAAGGGTCTGATGGTTGTTCCCGTAATCATTGCGCTCGTTGGTGTTTTTTTGGGCGCTGTTGCCTCTTTGACTTTGTTCCCTGGTAATGCGGAAAAGTATTCCACCATTCTCAACACAGAGGATGGGGACTTTGCTACCGACATCGAACAGGCGGATTACTCTACCATTCCGTTTATCGATCGCGACTCCGCTGTCCTTTTTGGGCAACCGCACCATGGGCACTATGGCAGACTACGTTAGCCAGTTCGAAGAGATTTCCGACCTGTATTCTCAGATCAATTATCGGGACGCACCGGTTCGTGTTAGCCCCCTGAATTATGCTGACGTGTTCAAATGGTGGTCCAACCACAATACGGGTATTCCTGCATACGTAATTGTCAATATGAGCACCCAGGATACCCAGATTGTTCGTCTTGAAGATCCGATCTACTATTCTGATTCCGATCCTTTTCTTCAACAACGTTGACCGTCATGTGCAGCTGAGCCATCCGTTCTATATCTTTGGTGAAAAAGTCGTTTGAGATCGACGACAATGGCAAACCGTATTGGATCTATCCGGTAATCGACTACACGGTTGGTCTGTTCGGTGGTGAAACCGTTTCGCGTGTTGTTCTTTGCGATGCAAGCACGGGCGAGTGCCAGGATCTTTGCCATCGACGAAAGTGCCCCAGTGGGTTGACCGAGCATATCCTGCCGACTTGCTCATCCAACAGTACAACTGGAGCGGCGCACTTTCCGGCGGCTGGATTAACTCTTGGTTGGGCCAGAGCGGCGTTAAACAAACCACTCCTGGATCCGATGGCCAGCTTGGCTACAACTACATTGCCAAGGATGACGACGTTTGGGTATATTCCGGCGTAACTTCGGCAACTGCGGATAATTCCATCATTGGCTTTGTTCTAATTAATCAGCGTACCGCCGAATCCAAGTTCTATCCAGTTGCTGGTGCAACCGAAGAATCTGCAATGAGCTCAGCAGAGGGCCAGGTTCAAAATCTTAAGTATGAAGCAACCTTCCCGCTGTTGATCAATGTTGACAATCAGCCGACCTACTTTATGGCTTTGAAGGACAACGCGGGCCTGGTTAAGAAGTACGCGATGATCGACATCCAGCGCTACCAGAATGTAGCCGTAGGTGACACACCGAGGAAACCGAGAAGTCGTATAAAAACTGCTTCGCGCAAACGGCGTCTCTACCGACGATGATTCCGGCAAAGCAACTAAGACGGACGGAACAGCAACTGGTAAACTATTTCGCTGATTTCGCCTGTGGTTCTTGACGGTAATTCTTCATTACTATGTCATGCTCAATGGAGACGGCACGCTCTATGACTGTCCTGTAGCCAACGTAGTCGATATCGTTCGCTTCAAGGAAGGCGATAGCGTGACCCCTGACGGTAAGCGGTGACAATGGTGATGTTGCTACTGTCTCTGCTGTATCTCAGGCAAATGATGCTGGCAGCTCTAATGCTTCTGCGTAGGGAAATAAGCGTATCGCTAAGTGAATCTAGGGGCCCTGTTGAACAGGGCCCCTTTTTATGAGTGCAGGCTGCGGAAAAGTAATGCTCCGCAATAATGGCTTGGATGCATGAAAAAGCGCCTGGAATAAATCTTCATTCCAGGCGCTTCATTAGAGGTTTGGCTCACATAGAGGAGCGTTGTTTTTCGACGAGTGGTTATTCGGAGAGCCTTGAGTCGTTGATGAGGACTACGCTTGCGTAAACGGGTCCATGAACGCCTACGACACGAACCAGCTCGATGTCAGCGGTGTTTGAAGGGCCGCTGATGAAAGTCACGTTAGAAGGCATTTCCTCGCCTCCAGCGATGCGTTTTTTCCAATCATCCATGAGTTGTGTCATATAAGGGAAGATGGTGCTCTTTGCGCAACAGGGCAATGTGGCCGATAGGCAGAAGGCATACTGCCCGTCCAGACTTTTTCCGTGCAACGCTGCATGATGGTGGCGGTTTCTGCGATGCCTGCGGAAGCAAAGGTGATGCCAATATCGGCACTCTCAGCGCGCCCCATGCTCTTTTTCTCGACTGGTGGGGTTCCAGCGAACGGCTTCGAAGGAAGCGTTATTCAGAACTTCGGAATGCCAAAGCCATCGATCTCGGGAACGTCGGAATAAACGATGTGTCCGCCTTGACCGATCTCGTTAACCAAATCAAAGCACAACCTGGGATACTTTTTCCGGCTTTTTGTTTCGCGAACGATGGTGCCCATCTTGGTTGCTTCTTCGGTGAACCATTGAGCGAGCTCCTCGGTGGAGTAATCACGATAATCTCCAGGCAACGGTGCCTTGGTTGCTTCGCAGGGTTCAATGGATGCGGGGGGTTCAGTGCGGCCAAGCGCCTGGGATATATGGGTTTCAGGAACTCCTCGAGGCTTACTGTGCTCATTAGTTCTCCTCTCGGTTGGCGTTGTTGCGACAGGCATCGGTAAGAGCTTGGGCAGTTTCAGCGCGCTTTGCTCCTCTTCTGTTTTTTATGCTCCGCAAACCAAGAACGGAACTTCTTGCTGCTCATCGTGTCAAGATTGCGCGCGATGCTAACCAGCCGTTCAGGACAGGGATCCAAGTGCTGCCGCGATCAAGCTGATTTGTTTTGCCGGTCATGAGCTTTCATTGCAGGTGCCGCCGCTGCCGTAAGAGCTCCGTAGGTAACGCGATTCGAGAAAGTTGCGGCTGCTGCAGTGAAGATGGCCTTTTTTTTCGACAGGAGATACGTAGCCTTGGCTTACCACGTTACGTCGATGCTGGGAAATGAGATTCGGAAGCGGCACCTTCACAGGGGCACACCTCCGCGCATTGTCCGCATAAAGAGCATGCGTAGGGCAAAGCTTCGCTGTTTTCTCGTATCCAACAAGGAGGGGGAGTCAAAACAACGCCCATGGGACCTGGGTAGATTGAGAGCCATATCCATGACCGGTAATGTGACGGTATACTGGGCAAGAATTATGCACGCGCCGCAGCGGATGCAGCGAAGCATGGGACGGAATTCATGAGCCAGAATATCGGTGCGTCCGTTGTTCACGATTACGATATGCACATTTTTTTGGGCCGTCAGCTTCGCCCCTCTCGACGGCATCCCGTATTAATAGAGAACGAACCAGAGATCTTGGCACCGACAGCGCTGCGCACCAAGAGTTTCATCATTACGTCGAGGGAGCGCAGGTCGGGTACGATGCGCTCAGTGCCCATGACGACAATTTGCGTTTCCGGGGATGCTCGAAGCCATACGTGCGCGTTGCCCTCGTTGGAAACGAGAGTGCAAGAGCCGGTTTCCGCAACGCCGAAGTTGCAGCCGGTTACGCCAATGGGGGCATTCATGAATTCGGGGCGTAGCGTTTTGCGCAGGAAACGGGTGATTTCCTCGGGGTCAATTAGTGCCCCTCGTAGCCCTTTTGCTCATGGTAAAGATTGCGAATGGAAGTGCGGTCAAAGTGCAGCGCCGGCACAACAATGTGCGGCGAAAGGTGCATTGCCTGCAGTTTGATGATGTGCTCGGCGCAGTCGGTCTCGATCGGTTTGATCCCGTGCGATTCCAGGAACGTGTTGAGCCGATTTCTTAGGTCATCATACTCTTGGACTTTACGCAGCTTTTAGCACCTTCTGCTTCAAAGATATCCAGAATGCAATCGAGCGCGTCATTGTCGGTAGGGGCAAAATGCACCTGTGCACCGTTTTTTGAGCATTCGTCGCAAATTGGCGAACGTAGTAGTCAAGGTTCTCGAGCACATGGTCGCGAATGGCTGCGGCATGCGTGCGGAAATCCTCCCAGTTGTCCACTTCGGCAACAACAAGAGCGTCGCGCTTGCCGGTAATAACGTCCTGGGCGGTTTCGATGGCTCGATGCTTTGAACGTATCGGAAAGCGCACGATGGATGCGGTCCTCGAGGGGTGCATCGTCGTAGATTATCGACATTTCCTATGCCTCAATCGAGAGTCGAGGATTTGCGCAATATGCATAACCTTCATATTGCTGGAAACAACACCTGCTCGATGAGGCGATCGAGAGCGCCCTTGATGTTCATGAGGCATGCCTGGTCTGCACCGCAGAGATAGTCGGCTCCGGTGGCAAGTGCGAATGCAACTTTTTTCCTGGACCATATGTCCAGAAACCTCAGGCTCTTTAACGCTGAATGTGCCGCCGAACCCACAGCAGCGGTCAGCTTCGGGCATTTCAATGTAGCTGAGCCCCTCTACATTCTTCAAAGGGTAAGGGCTGCTCTTCTACGCCGAGCATGCGAGTGAGGTGGCAGCTCTTGTGGTAGGTGACCGTGCCATCGAAGTGGGCGCCAACGTTGGTGACGCCCAAAACATCAACGATGAACTGGGTGAATTCGTAAATGCGCGGAGCAAGATCGGCAATTTTATTGCTGTATTCGACATCGTCTGCGAAAAAATGAGGATACTCGGCCTTGATTGCCCAAGCGCAAGAGCCAGTGAGCGAAAACAATGGTGTCGTACCCGCTGTAGGCATCGATAACTTTTTTCATCATAGGCTTGGCTTCTTCGATGTAGCCCGAATTTGAAAAGGGCTGGCCGCAGCATACTTGGTCATCGGGGAGCTCTACTTCGCATCCAAGTTTCAAAAGAACGTTGACGGCAGCGATTCCCACTTCTGGATAAAGCATGTCGACCATGCACCCTGGGAAGAACGCGACTTTCATTGGGGTCCTTTCTCGATAAACAAATTAATGTTCAAGCTTTACCCACCGATTGGCAAGAACGCGGCCGTAGGCGCTGGAACATGGTCAGTGAACGGTGGCAAAGAGAGGACTTTGGACATAAAAAAGGATGTTTCTGAAAATTGTAGAAAAAATGCTTGACGATGATGTGCTTCTTAGTAAAATACATGGGCTGTTAAAAACAGTATTTTGTTTACATAGTTCCGCTGCTCAAGACAGCAGGTACCGAAAGGTTTAATCGCAATATGCGCCCGCCGAGGTGGTCGATAAGTATCGCGCTTTACGGGCCCCTGCGTCTTAGGACGGAAGGGGGTCGTTTCTTTTTCTCAAGCACGACTCCACCCATTCGGGGCGGAACCCGAGTTTGAGATAAAGGAGGTGTACATATGCCAAGTGTAAAGAACGAAACCAAGCTCGCGCAGATCAAGGAAGATCTCGAAAGGTGCTGGTGCAGTATGGGTTGTTGATGCTTGTGGTCTTACCGTAAAGGAGACTCAGGCTCTTCGCCAGGCTGTTCGCCCGAAGCGGGCGCGCTTCCATGAAGGTTTACAAGAACACCCTCATGCACATCGCGCTCGCTGACGCTGAGCTGCCCACGCTCGACGACATGCTGCATGGTCCTAGCGCATTCGTATTCGCCGGTGATGATGTTGCTGCTGCCGCCAAGGCAGTTAAGGAGTTCTCCAAGACCAATGAGACCCTGGAAATCAAGGGGTGGTTTGATGGAAGGCGCTGCTGTAAGCGCTGCTGAGGTTGAAGCTATTGCTTCTCTGCCTTCTCGCGAAGAACTCTACGCACACATCGCTGCTGCTATCAACGGTGTTGCTCAGGGTCTTGCTACCGCTATCAACGGTGTACCCCGTGGTTTGGCTCAGGTCACCAAGGCCGTTGCCGACCAGAAGGAAGCTGCGTAAGCGGTTCCTTGCAGCGTGAAATTCGCTGCATAACAAGTATTTTTGAAATATCGGCTGCAATCATAAGGGTTTGCAGCCCAACGAAAGGAAACTAACATGGCTGTTACTCGTGAAGAGATCATCGAAGCTCTGAAGGAAATGTCCCTGCTCGAGGCTTCTGAACTGGTAAAGGATATCGAGGAGCACCTTCGGCGTATCTGCTGCTGCTCCGTTGCTGTTGCTGCTGCTCCTGCTGCTGGCGGCGAAGCTGCTGCTGAGAAGTCTGAGTTCGACGTTGTACTCGAAGGCTTCGGCGACAACAAGATCGCTGTTATCAAGGCTGTACGTGAGATCACCGCGTCTCGGCCTGAAGGAAGCTAAGGAAGTAGTAGAGTCTGCTCCCCTGCTCCTGTACAGGAAGGCGTTGCTAAGGACAAGGCTGAGGAAATCAAGGCTAAGCTCGAAGAGGCAGGCGCTGCTGTAACCCTGAAGTAACTCATTTTTCAGTATCTTCTTCAAAGTGCCCAGCTTATGCTGGAGCACTTTTTTTATGCGATGACGCTAGCTGTTTGCTGATGTTTGAGGCTGTTTCTATATTGCAGCTCGGGAAACGCCTTTGGCGTTTGATTGCTAATGCCTGTTTTTTGCATATAGGGTAACCACATTGAAGATATTCTTGAGCGCTCGAAGTGCTTCGGATGACTAACAACGAAAGGATCCTTGATGGAAAAAGGCTATTTTGCGGCAGCGTGGGGTGATGTGACTAAGTCGCCTGGTTGGGCATCGGTTGTGCTTCGTCTGGGTTTGCTGTGCCTTATTCCCATCTTTGGCGTTGTGGTGATGTACGGGTATCTCTTCTCGTGGGGCTCGTGATATCGCATGGAATGTTCATCGCCCCCTTCCGAGAAAGATATTTGCCAACGAAGACGGAAGCCTCTATAAGCGTGGCTTTTTCATCTTCGTTGTTGCGCTGGTTTTTTTTCTCTCGTTCCAGAGCTCGTTAACTTATTTATTGGCATGTCTGCCGGCTTTTTCATTTGGCGGCACAGCTTTGTATGGGTCGTATGTGCCAGCGCTCTTTGGCTCCATGATCTGGCTTGCCGGCAATTCGGCTAGCGTAGCCCTGTCGTTCTTTGCTGCTTTTTTTTTTTCTGGGTTGGAGCGATGCGCGTTTCTTTATACGGAACGCTTTCATCGGGTTTTCAGATTCAAAAGATCTGGGTAATGATGAAACATGATTTCATTGGGTTGCTGCGTATTGTCGGGATGGCAATTTTGATTGCTGCGGCTATCGCGTTTTTCCGCTATGGTTCTCGCGCTGTTTTTTCGTTTTGATTTGCGGCGGTTTGATTTGGCTGATGTCGAGCGGTTCGTCGACATCCATGGTCGCCGCTGCCCTGATTGTTCTTTTGAGTGCTGCGTTTCTTGCGTTGCTGCTATTTGCTTACGTACTTCAAAATGCGTTGGTGTTTCGTGCGTTGGGTTATTGGACCCGTCAATTCGATGTGAGCCTCTGGAACGGCCAGGATGACCCAATGCCCTTTGAGCGTAACGATATGCAATACTCCAATAACGTTTCTGCTTATCAAGGTTTTGCTGCGCAGTGCGCTCCGGACGTCAAGCCGTGTTTCTGACGCAGCTTATGGCGGCGAATCGTCTGTTGGTCCCCATTCCCAATGGCGTCCCATCTGGTTTTGCTCAAACCGCTCCCTTCGCTGGTACGGGTGGGCCTATTGCTCAACCCGCTCAAGGATTCCACGGCTCAGAGCCGCTAACCCATGGCCCTGAAGGTGATAACAATACCGGCTTGCAGGTTCTTGAGTCGCCCGATGACCCACTGCTGACTGGAGAGCAGCCCCAAAACAGAGAGACAGACTCCCAGGCAAAGTCAGAGGGCGAATCCAAAACTAATTAGTTGTTCGATGCTTTTTCTTCCGCGATGCGAAGAAGGGTTTCGTTTAAGATCTGATACACCTCGCGTGTCTGCCCGTTAAGGCATGCGAGGTGTTTTTCTATGGTTGCCATGTCTCCGCCTTCGGCGGGTCCGGTAAGTGAAGCAACAGTTCCTTCGTTTGCCACATGCTGGGCATTTCCCAGGAATAGAGGCGCAAGCGCTTTTTCGGCACTTTCGGAGCTGAATCCACATTTCACCAACTCGTCGCAGGACAGCCGATAGAGCGCAATAACGTGATTTGATGCCATTGCGGCTGCAGCGTGATAGCGCACCTTTTGCTCAGTTTTAATAATCTGATAGGGGTTTCCCATTGCTTTGACAATCGAGATAGCTTCGTTCAATTTTCCGTTGTCTCCCTCGATGGCAAAAAGGCCTTTTGCAATTCATCGGTGCTGGTGCATTTCGATGGAATTGCGAAAAGGGGATGGATGGAATAAGCGTATGCTCCCTTATCGCTGCATCCGTTAAGCTCGGAAGAGGGAAGAGCCCCCGCTGCAGTGGCAAATCAGCATCCCGTTTAGAATCTCGTTGTCATCTGAATCCCTAATTGTTTCCCAGGTAGGTACAATCTGGCCATCTGGCGTGGTGATGAATAGAGCATCGCATTTTGCTGCGAGATTGATCGGCGATTTATATGCTTGTGACCCCGTCAACTGCGCTGCCTCTTCGGCAGAGGCGTAGGTTTTGCTGGTGTATCCGATGAGCTCATGTTTCTTGCGCAAAGTAACGTCCAAGCGAGCAGCCGACTTTTCCTGCACCAACAAAGCCTATTCTCATGATGATCCTCTACTCCTCGACAGGGGTTAGTTTTCCTGTAGTTGAATCGATGATAAACCCGCGTACTGTGATTGTTCCAGGGATAAGGGGATGGTGGGCAATAGTTCGGACAGTGGCACGAACGCTTTCTTCTCCATCGTCGAATCCTTGAAGCCATGTTTCGAAATCGATTCCGCAGTAATGCATCATGTCGATGTGGTCTTGCGAGATTCCCGCATTCAGCATGTGGCAGATCATGTCATCGGAATTCATGTGCTGAGCACCGCAGTTGCTGTGGGCCAACTACCATGATCGTTTTTTCACTCCGAGTTCAAAAACAGCTACCAGCAAGCTTCTTATAACGCTGCCAAAAGGATGGGATATCACTCCGCCAGCGTTTTTGATTATCTTGGCATCGCCATTCTTGAGTCCCAATGCCGCCGGTAGAAGTTCGGTAAAGGCGCGTGTCCATGCAGCTTACTATTGCTAGCTTTTATCGGGGTATTTATCGGTTGAGTATTTGAGATAGCCCTTTTCTTCGACGAATGTTTTTATTGTGGGCAAAGGATTTCATCTATGGTGCTCATGGCTTTCCTTGAGGTTTTTCTTTTGCGGTATACGTGCTGAATGGCCATAAGCGGGTGGCGGAATATCATCCGAGGTCCACTGTAGGCCATGATTTCCTTGATTTTTGCCGCATGGCAGGTCGATAGCATTGGGTGGGGCAGGTATCGCAAGTTCCGCTGTGCTTATGGGGGCAGCGTCGTGTTCGCTCCAGGGAGTAGTCGATAACCTTTGCGCATTCGGGACAGAGTTTTTTCTCCTTGAGCACAAATGTGGTGATGGCCACGGCAAAAATACAGCTGCCATGGCCATCACAGTTTTCTCGTCTTGTTCCAGTCTTTTCTTCTCAGAGGGGCTAAGAATGGGGTCAGACATATTACCTCAGCTATCCATAGATGCGCTTAAGCTCAGCATAAGGCGGCATCTGCTTCTTCCATTACGTCTGAAATAATCTTTGCAACAGGCTTAACTTCCGTAATTACAGGGAGAGATCATGCCGGCAGAGAAGGCGCCGTTTTGGTAGTCGCCGTTATGAGCGCGTGCGATAGATCCCGTGCAGTAGTCATTCAGCTCTTCTTCCGATGCGCCAGCATAATACTTTTCCCAGAAGCCATCGGTGAAGGGGGTTCTTGATGCAGCGAACCTGCTTTTTACCAGGGATGCCGGAAGAACGGTGGCGTTGTCTTTGGAGTCGACGATGAGTTGCTTATATATATCGAGACCATTACCGTGCACTCATCGGAGGGTTAGGAAAGATGAATTTGTGCCCATTTGGATGCCAACGCACCCTAAAGCCAAGGCGGCAAGAAGACCCCTGCCGTTAGCAAAGCCGCCCGCTGCAATAACAGGGATATCTACTGCCAACTACTGGGCAACTAAGGAAGGGGGTGGTCATTGATCCCGATGGCCACCGCCCTCACGATTCCTTCGCAAATAACTGCCGCAGCTCCAAGTTTTTTCCATTTTTCTTGGCCGCGCGAGCGTGGGGCACAAGAACAATTGCTTTGATGCCTGCTTCTGCGAGCTTGGGAACGATGGTCGCTTGGGGTTTCAGCAGAAAACCGTGCAAATCTGCACGCCTTCTTCAATGCAGACATCGGCGATCTCGTCGATACGGTTCTCCATGATCAAAATTGACCGCAAAGGCTTATCGGTCAGAGAACGTGCGGTTCGAATCTCTTTCACGCATATATTCCGGGTGTGTCGAATCCGCACTGAATAACACCAGTCCACCGGCATTAAAACGGCGGCAGCAAATTTTCCGTCGGTGATATGGGCCAGGCGCCCCTGGATAATGGGGTATTCGATGTTAAACAAGTCGCAAAGTTCGGTCTTCATTAATAATTCCCTCTGATTAAGTAATCCGAAACATAAGTCCGTTTGAACTATGTAGAAGCATAGCATTAATAAGGTTGGTATTTTGCGAACAGGAAGAGAAGGATTGCTAGCAGGAGATAGTGGTAAGCATGATTCCGGAAATGTACTTGCTCCTCAATTCCTCCCACAATGTAGTAACCCAATCTGACCTGGGATTATAAGTCCAATTATGCTAAAATTGCATAAGATTGTATATTTCACTCCTTGCAATCACCCGAAGCGGGGTATCATAGCTAAGCAGCTACGACGAGGGGGCACCGGTCGACGGCGAGTCCCGAAGCGGGCGCGGGGCCGGGAAGAGGAACTTTCCAAAAAAAAGTCCTTGACACGGCGGGGCCAAGAGAGTAGATTACTTTCTTGCGCGAACGGCGGAGCCGATTCGCGGCAGGGCCCACGGGCCCGGGCGGGAACCTTCAGAACCGGATACTGTGAGAGACGGAACATAAGTCAGATTCAAACCTGTCGATCAGCCGCCCGCACCGAAGCGGGAGAGGCGAGTTGACGTACTTTTTTATCTAGAGTCAAACATCTTTTCAACGGAGAGTTTGATCCTGGCTCAGGATGAACGCTGGCGGCGTGCTTAACACATGCAAGTCGAACGATTAACCCGCCCTCGGGCGGTTATAGAGTGGCGAACGGGTGAGTAACACGTGACCAACCTGCCCCTTGCTCCGGGACAACCCAGGGAAACCTCGGCTAATACCGGATACTCCGCGCAGCCCGCATGGGAGGCGCGGGAAAGCCCAGACGGCAAGGGATGGGGTCGCGGCCCATTAGGCAGTCGGCGGGGTAACGGCCCACCGAGCCGGCGATGGGTAGCCGGACTGAGAGGTCGATCGGCCACATTGGGACTGAGATACGGCCCAGACTCCTACGGGAGGCAGCAGTGGGGAATTTTGCGCAATGGGGGAAACCCTGACGCAGCAACGCCGCGTGCGGGACGAAGGCCTTCGGGTTGTAAACCGCTTTCAGCAGGGAAGACATTGACGGTACCTGCAGAAGAAGCTCCGGCTAACTACGTGCCAGCAGCCGCGGTAATACGTAGGGAGGCGAGCGTTATCCGGATTCATTGGGCGTAAAGCGCGCGTAGGCGGCCCGTCAAGCGGGGTTTCAAATCCAGGGGCTCAACCTCTGGCCGGACTCCCGAACTGGCGGGCTCGAGTGCGGTAGAGGCAGGTGGAATTCCCGGTGTAGCGGTGGAATGCGCAGATATCGGGAAGAACACCGATGGCGAAGGCAGCCTGCTGGGCCGCCACTGACGCTGAGGCGCGAAAGCTAGGGGAGCGAACAGGATTAGATACCCTGGTAGTCCTAGCCGTAAACGATGGTCACTAGGTGTGGGGGAGCACTGAGCCTCCGTGCCGCAGCCAACGCATTAAGTGATCCGCCTGGGGAGTACGGCCGCAAGGCTAAAACTCAAAGGAATTGACGGGGGCCCGCACAAGCAGCGGAGCATGTGGCTTAATTCGAAGCAACGCGAAGAACCTTACCAGGGCTTGACATGCGAGAAGCCGCGGAAACGCCGTGGCCGAGAGGAGCCTGCGCAGGTGGTGCATGGCTGTCGTCAGCTCGTGTCGTGAGATGTTGGGTTAAGTCCCGCAACGAGCGCAACCCCTGTCCCATGTTGCCAGCATTCAGTTGGGGACTCGCGGGAGACTGCCGGCGTCAAGCCGGAGGAAGGTGGGGACGACGTCAAGTCATCATGCCCCTTATGGCCAGGGCCGCACACGTGCTACAATGGCCGGTACAACGGGCTGCGACCCCGCGAGGGGGAGCGAATCCCTCAAAGCCGGCCCCAGTTCGGATCGCAGGCTGCAATTCGCCTGCGTGAAGTCGGAGTTGCTAGTAATCGCGGATCAGCACGCCGCGGTGAATACGTTCCCGGGTCTTGTACACACCGCCCGTCACACCACCCGAGTCGTCTGCACCCGAAGTCGCCGGCCGAACCCGCAAGGGGCGGAGGCGCCGAAGGTGTGGAGGGTAAGAGGGGTGAAGTCGTAACAAGGTAGCCGTACCGGAAGGTGCGGCTGGATCACCTCCTTTCTAGGGAGACACGTACAGTGCCGATCGGAGTCGAGCCGAGCTCCTCCGACCTGGAAGACAACCTACGGGGCATCCCGCCCCGGTCTGCAGTTCAAGAACTCACAGTACCCGGCTCCGAGGGTCCCCGCCGTCTCAGGCGGACGGACGCCTGCGGGGCACCTTGAGAGTTGCATAGCGTTTTAGTGAATCAAAATCGAATCACAACCATCTAACTCGATTCTCGAGTTAGCGACCACAGACATCATTTACATGACTTTCGCATCAGGAAAGAAAGTGATTCGCATCCATATCACGATCGTGAATGTATGATCGATACCCAAATATCAGGAATATTGAGATTTTTTACTCGTAGACCTAGCAAGATTTGTTAGATGAAGATATTAAGGGCACACGGTGGATGCCTTGGCATAGGAAGCCGACGAAGGACGTGGCAAGCTGCGATAAGCCCCGGGGAGTGGCAAGCACACCTTGATCCGGGGATCTCCGAATGGGGGAACCCTGCTGGGGTCGAGCCCAGCAACCCCGAGCTGAATCAAATAGGGCTCGGAGGAGGCAACCCGGGGAACTGAAACATCTAAGTACCCCGAGGAAGAGGAAATCAACCGAGATTGCGCGAGTAGCGGCGAGCGAAAGCGCAAGCAGCCTAAACCCGGGCGCGTGTAAGCGGCCAGGCGTTGCCGCACGTGGGGTAGTGGGACCCTCCGTCCCGTCGCTGGAGCGGCGGGGTCCCGCCGGGTCAGAAACCCGTCGGTCCAGGGGAACCGGCATGGGAAGCCGGGCGATACAGGGTGAGAGCCCCGTACCCGAAGGACCGCGGGCCCGAGAGAGGGATCCCGAGTAGGGCCGGACACGTGAAACCCGGTAGAATCTGGGGGGACCACCCTCCAAGGCTAAGCACTCTCCTATGACCGATAGCGAACCAGTACCGTGAGGGAAAGGTGAAAAGCACCCCGAGAGGGGAGTGAAACAGTACCTGAAACCGTGTGCCTACAAGCAGTCGGAGCAGCCATGCGCTGTGACGGCGTGCCTTTTGTAGAATGAGCCAGCGAGTTGCGGTGTGCGGCGAGGTTAAGGCTGGAACCGAGCCGCAGCGAAAGCGAGCCTTTAAGATGGCGAGTCAGTCGCCAGCCGCAGACGCGAAGCCGGGTGATCTATCCATGGGCAGGCTGAGGCGGTAAGACCCTGTGGAGGGCCGAACCCACTTCGGTTGAAAACGGAGGGGATGACCTGTGGATAGGGGTGAAAGGCCAATCAAACCCGGAGATATCTCGTTCTCCCCGAAATAGCTTTAGGGCTAGCCTCGATCGCTTACCGGCGGTGGTAGAGCACTGGATCCTTGCGGGGGCTTCACCGCCTACCAATCGAACCAAACTCCGAATGCCGCGGGTCCCCGAGATCGGGAGTCAGAGGGCGTGGGCTAAGCCGCGCGCTCGAGAGGGAAACAGCCCAGACCGCCTGCTAAGGTCCCCAAGTCAACGCTGAGTGGCAAAGGATGTGCGTTTGCCTAGACAACCAGGATGTTGGCTTAGAAGCAGCCATTCATTTAAAGAGTGCGTAACAGCTCACTGGTCGAGTGGACATGCGCCGACAATACACGGGGCTAAGCGATGTACCGAAGCAGCGGACTGTTTTATCAGTGGTAGGGGAGCTTTCCATGCCGGGGCGAAGCCGACGGGCGACCGTCGGTGGACCGCATGGAAGTGAGAATGCTGGCATGAGTAACGAGACAAGGGCGAGAAACCCCTGGCGCCGTGAGTAAGGGTTCCTGGGCGAGGCTAATCCCCCCAGGGTCAGTCGGGAGCTAAGGCGAGGCCGAGAGGCGTAGCCGATGCACAACAGGCGGACATTCCTGTACCACCGCGGAGCGTTACTACGACGGGGCGACGGAGAAGGGTAGCCGGGCGGGGTTCTGGACGTCCCCGTGAAAGCGCGTAGGCCGCAGGGCAGGCAAATCCGCCCTGCAGCAGGCCGAGACGTTAGACGAAGCTTCATGTGAAGCCGGCGAGCCCATGCTTCCGAGAAAAACCTCTAAGGAGCGAGGCGGTGCCCGTACCAAAACCGACACAGGTGGGCGGGTAGAGAATACCGAGGCGATCGGGAGAACTATGGTTAAGGAACTCGGCATACTGACTCCGTAACTTCGGGAGAAGGAGTGCCCCCGCCTGTGAGGTCCCACGCGGACGGAGCGGGAGGGGGTCGCAGCGAAAAGGCCCAAGCGACTGTTTATCAAAAACACAGGACTCTGCTAAGTCGCAAGACGACGTATAGGGTCTGACGCCTGCCCGGTGCTGGAAGGTCACGCGGAGGGGTCAGCCGCAAGGCGAAGCCCTGAAGCCAAGCCCCAGTAAACGGCGGCCGTAACTATAACGGTCCTAAGGTAGCGAAATTCCTTGTCGGGTAAGTTCCGACCTGCACGAATGGCGTAACGACTTGGGCGCTGTCTCAACCGTGGACCCGGTGAAATTGTACTATTCGTGAAGATGCGAATTACCCGCGGAAGGACGGAAAGACCCCGTGAACCTTTACTGCAGCTTGGCATTGGCTGTTGGTGCGGTGCGTAGAGGATAGGCAGGAGCCTGCGAACCGGGAACGCCAGTTCCCGGGGAGGCGCCCTTGGAATACTGCCCTCACCGCATCGGCAGCCTAACGCGCCGCCCTCATCGGGGGCGCGGACCGTGCCAGGTGGGTAGTTTGACTGGGGCGGTCGCCTCCTAAACTGTAACGGAGGCGTGCGAAGGTTCGCTCAGGGCGGTTGGCAATCGCCCGCAGAGCACAAGAGTACAAGCGAGCCTGACTGCGAGACCAACAAGTCGAGCAGAGACGAAAGTCGGTTCTAGTGATCCGGCGGCCCAGAGTGGAATGGCCGTCGCTCAACGGATAAAAGGTACTCCGGGGATAACAGGCTGATCTTGCCCAAGAGTCCACATCGACGGCAAGGTTTGGCACCTCGATGTCGGCTCATCGCATCCTGGGGCTGTAGCAGGTCCCAAGGGTATGGCTGTTCGCCATTTAAAGCGGTACGCGAGCTGGGTTCAGAACGTCGTGAGACAGTTCGGTCCCTATCCTCCGCGGGCGCAAGGGAATTGAGGAGATCTGCCCCTAGTACGAGAGGACCGGGGTGGACGGACCTCTGGTGCAGCGGTTGTCGACCAACGGCACCGCCGCCTAGCTACGTCCGGAACGGATAACCGCTGAAGGCATCTAAGCGGGAAGCCGGCCTCGAGATGAGTTCTCTCTTCGGTAAGGCCACTTGTAGACCACAAGTTCGATAGGCCGCAGCTGCAAGCGCCCGCGAGGGGCGCTCAGGCGAGCGGTACTAATCGGCCGAGCTCTTCATCTCGATTCATCTTCTCGATCTGATATGAGTGAGAACAAGGTTCGCTGAGCGCCATGCAACCCCCAGGGTGGCCCCTGGATTGAAAACGGGATATGAATCTCGTGCGGGCGAACGCCCTGCATGAGCGGAACCATGGAGGGGAGGATCACCCGGTCCCATGCCGAACCCGGCAGTTAAGCTCCCCATCGCCGAAAGTACTGCGGTGCAGTCCGTGGGAGGATAGGCCGTTCCGCTCATGCAGGGCATTTGACCTAAGCAAATCTGAGATGTATCTCAGTGGTTAAAAATTATCTTGAAATTCTGTATAGAATCTGGGATAATCTTTGATCGTGACATATGGGAGATTGGCGCAGCGGGAGCGCAGTTGCCTTAAAGCAAACGGTCACTACAGGTTCCAAATCCTGTATCTCCCAATTATGGTACATGCCACGCTTTCGCGTGGCATTTTTATTTTCGGGCGTTTAGCTCAGCGGGAGAGCACTTCCTTCACACGGAAGGGGTCATCGGTTCAATCGGTAACGCCCACCATAGATTTTTAGCCGAGGTTATTTTGTCTCGGCTTTTATTGCACGGCAATCGATGACAGCAACATGCAACTTCGAAACGAAGCACAATTGAT
>VOFK01000771.1_pt1 | contig 20343 bp, 48 predicted proteins | sample 5384121 | NCBI WGS metagenome assembly VOFK01 (sample SAMN12384730, study PRJNA508395) | human gut metagenome | isolation source: healthy gut J | host: Homo sapiens | reverse complement strand
TCGGTATTACTTCGTTCAAGTTACGTATTGCGCTTTGTGCGGGACGACGAGAAATGCCGCCCAGCCGGCTCCTCTGGAACATCTACCGGCATTTTCGAAGTTTCAACAAGACGACGACGAGTACAACTTTGTTTCATCGAAGCGCGCAAAATAAGAGCATCACGCGAAGGTGGATGCAGCTGGAGATACACCTAATGACGAATGCCTCAAAGGCCACGATTTATATATTTCAAAAACAAACCAGTTAGAACATGGTAAGTGATCATCATCATCATGGCGACGGGCGGGCGGTCTGGAATGCGAAGACCATCTTGAGGCAAGGGCTACCACGTCTGGTGCTGGAGAAGAATGAACTTTGTTTGGCATGCTTCCCGAACACTCAACGCGGCGGGCACCGGATGGATACCAGCATTCACTATCCGGCAGTCTGGATGAAGGACAAAAAATCATGAATCAGTATTTCCGTTATTTCAGTATCGCGGACAAGTTACATCATCAAACGGATGGATGAAGAAGTAATTCGACCAGTTATACATATGAGCCGCGCATGATTACATATGGGGCATGAACGGTTCATGAAGCCCTGTTGCCTCATTCCCCCAGGAGAACTTAAAAACGATGCATGGCGCTGGCCTCCGTCCGGTGGGAGGCGATCAGCATGAACCACCTGAAAAAAGGCCCATCCCAGAAGGCGCCGTTTCTTTTGCCCTCAGCGACCGGGGGATGATAATCGTTCTTGAACAGGGATTTACAAGAATGTGTACTTGCCGCAACCTCACTCTATGGCGGGATCAAAAAATAAATCCACGCTTCTATATGAGCACGCCTACACGATTAACAACTCTTATCTGGAGGCGCCCTATCGTTTCACGGAGGAAGTATGCAAATCAGATCTGGAGTAATCCATATCATACGTGCCAACGGCGGCACGGTGCTGAGCCAAAGGAAAAAGTGACCCGTATCCCTTGTCAAGGATGAAGCCGCCAAGGAGTGGAAGTGAACCATGATGGCGGCTTTATCTGGGCTTGTAAAAACTACGACGGAGATGTAATGTCTGATATGGTAGCTACGGCATATGGCGATTTGTCCATGATGACATCCGTTTTGGTATCACCAAGCGGTGTTTATGAATATGAGGCTGCACACGGAACGGTACAGCGCCACTATTATAAACATTTGAAAGGCGAAGAGACTTCGACTAATTACATTGCAACTATTTTTGCATGGACAGGCGCACTCAGAAAGCGTGGAGAGTTGATGAGATTCCGGAATTGATGGATTTTGCAGACAAACTGAGAGAGCCTGCATTAAGACTGTGGAGGATGGAAAAATGACAAAGAGTCTTTCTCTTATTTCCACATGTGAAAATCCGGTAATTTTGAACAGCCTTGAATTTATTCAGGCAATTCGTGAGACATTGATTCTTTGATGTAACATATAAAAAACAGACCACTGTGATACTGTAAAAGTGCAGATATTGCAGTGGTCATTTTTGGTATCGGCAGGGTTAGTTTTTAACCTGCCGTCCTTCTGTATTTATCGTGTAATTTTCTTTCATAATCAAAGCAGAAATTGGTACGAGTTGAAATCCTTTTTTCTTCAAAGGTTGTTAAAAGTTCATCTAGCGCTTCGGCGGTGTGTTTTTCCGCCATTGTGACAGAGGATAATCGAACCGTTGCCAAGATGTTTGTGCTCTGTAACGCGGCGTATGATGGTGGCGGCATCATAATCTTTCCAGTCGAGGGAATCCACATCCCACTGAATCGGATAATATTTATTTTCCCGGCACACACGGATAAGAGTGTCGTTATAGTCCCCGTAAGGAGGGCGGAACAAAAATCATATCTTTACCGGTTAGTTTTTTACTTTTTCATGAGGTTTTCATAATTTCTTCTTTTGCATTGTGTGGCCGATAGCTGTGACATCTGTTTGTGGTTTTCACTGTGGTTTCAAGGTCATGCCCGCCGGCGGCAATTGCTTTTTACATCGTCCGGATATTTTTCAATCCAGCCACCTGTCATAAAAAGGTTGCCTTCACTTTGTGTTTTTTCAGCGTGGCAAGAAGTGATGCGGTGTCGTCGTTTCCCCCCAAGCCGCATCAAAGCTGATTGAAATCTGCGGTTTTTCCTTTTCTACGCAGTAGATGGGAAGTTCTTTTTCATGAAGCAGAGATTCATTGAAAACGGCACGGTTTTCCGGATAAACAAAAACTTGTTGCGAGCAAAGCAAAGGATGTCAGGACGATGGCACCGATTTTTGTAAAAAAAAAGAATCAGTTTTTCCGTTCTTGTTCGATGTTCATAGATTACCCCGCTATCGTTTTGCTATAGTTTATGGAGAGAAAAATGCTTATTATGACAGGGAAATCTTTTTTCTTTTGCAAGGGGTGTATGAATATGGTAAGATTACTACATAAGAAAATTTATGAATGAATCATTTACGAATGGAGGTATATCATGAAAAAGAAGAAATTTATTGGCAGCAGTGCTTAGCTTTTCGCTGGTAATAGGGATGAGTGCACCGGTGGATTTGGCACAGGAAAGTAAGAAAACGCAGACCGCAGTATCCATCGAGGATTCGGCCGGTGAGACGTCAAAAGTATGGCTATCTTCAATTCGTCGGAAACTATTAAATTCGGATGATTTGTCATCCGGCAGAAAGAAAAAGCAGCAAAGACAACGATTCCGTCATCGTTTGATGCCAGAGAGGAAGGGCTGTTGACGGATATCAAAAAGATCAAGGAGAAACGGGCATGTGCTGGACAATGTCTGTGATGGGAGCGTCTGAAGCAGATATTATACAGGATGGCTCTGAAGAATCTCCGGATTTATCAGAGTATCATCTGGGCATATTCGACATACAACAAAAAGCCGACGATCCGCTTGGTTTGACGGTAGGGGATATTTGCAGGCCAAGAGAGAAGAATAATGATTTGTATGGCTGGGGCGGAAATTCCGTTTTAGCAACTGCTACATTAGCCAGATGGCAGGGAGTTGTAGATGAATCAGTTGCTTCTTTTGAAGATTTACAGAACAAAATTAATCGTAACGTAACGGCTGACTTACCGGATGAGGTGATGTATGATAAGGATTCCTATCATTTGCAGAACGTAGAATACATTTATATGACGAAAGCGAACCGCAACCAAATCAAACAGAAATTGATGGAGTATGGGGCAGCGGAGTGCTCTATGTATGCGCCGGAGACATCGAGTGACAATCAGATGTATGGAAATACCGGGAAAAGCAATTTTACGGCGTATTATTGTGATGATACAAGCAAGACGACCAATCACAGTGTATTGATTGTAGGATGGGATGATAATTATTCGGCAAGTAATTTTAATTCCAAATGCCGTCCTTCTTCAGACGGTGCATGGCTAATTCGCAACAGCTGGGGCGACTGCAACAGTATGGGCGGATATTTCTGGATTTCTTATGAGGATGCTATGCTGCAGGCAGAGGAGAATGAAGAGGCAGAAGTGGCATTCTTTGATGTAGAAAAAAGCGGATAATTACGACAATAACTATCAATATGATGGTGGAATTCCATTTGCTTTTTCGAAAGCTTTTGCGTGGTGCCAATGTATTTGAAGCGAAAGCTGATGAGAAAATGCAGGCAGTTTTTTTCTATACACAGGAAGCAAATGTAAATTATGAAGTATCAATTTATGAGAGTCCGGATTCGGATAATCCGATGTCCGGTAAATTAGTGTCTTCATTGTCCGGTAGGATTGCAGAGCGAGGATATCATACCATTGATTTTTGTAAAAGAAGATAAAGATGAAGTATTTATGACAAAAGGAAAGCGTTATGCAGTTGTTGTAAAATTGGAAGAGAGTGGGAGATACTTCTTATCAGACTTATGAATGTACTCATAACGATTCTGCACTTACAGAAGCAGTTAGCGCAAATAAGGGCGAAAGTTATGTTCAGTATTCGGATGGTGAGTGGGAAGATTTTTCCGAACTCGAGTGGTCTAGCAAAAAAAAAAAAATAATGCAAATCTTTGCATTAAGATGTTTTCTGATACTTGGGATTCTACGAAAGCAACACCGACGCCGGTGCCAACGGTAACACCAACACCGGTGCCAACGGCAACACCAACGCCGGTGCCAACGGCAACACCAACACCGGTGCTAACGGCAACACCAACGGCAACACCTGTGACTACGCCGACGCAAAAGCCAAATCAACACCGGCAGCCAATAATCCGACAACCCCGGTAGTTACGGATAATCCTGTAACACCTGATAATAGCAGTGCCCGGACAGTGGTTGTGAAAAAAAACTAAAGTTTAAATATTCGTCGAAAAAAAAGGTGAAAGCCGGTAAAAAAGTAAAAGTTCAGTAAGTGGCTGAAAGTGACGAAAAACCGCGCAGGGGATGCAAAGATTACCTATAAATTTACAAAGAGTAAATATAAAAAAAATATGCTACCCTGTCAAAAAAAGGTGTCTTTAAGGCAAAAGAAATGGAAAGAAAAGACGGTTTATGTAAAGGCAGCAGCGGATGACGGCAGTAAAAAAGACGGCGAAAATAAAAAATAAAAATTAAATGATAATAGGGGTTGACTTTTTTTATGTTATCCTAGCATATAATGAACATATGAATAATTGTTCATATGTAAATTTACAAAACGGAGAGTGATAAAATGCCAAGTGAAGATGAATTGTATGACTTGGCGGAATTGTTTAAAGGTGTTTGGCGATTCGACCAGAATCCGATTTTGTTTGTTTTATTTGAGAAGGATGTCTGTGTTTGTGATTTAGCGGAAACCTTGAATATGACGCAGTCAGCAATTTCGCATCAGCTAAAGATTCTAAAACAGAATATAAGTTAGTAAAAATTGCCGCGAGGGCAAAATCAGTGTTTATTCACTGGTATGACCATGTGCGAACGATTATCGAGCAGGGGAATCGACCATATTGCGGAATAACATAATTGAATTGGAGGAAATGAATCATGAAAAAAGAAATTTAAATTACAGGACTTGGATTGTGCAAACTGTGCAGCAAAAATGGAAGAATCAATTAAGAAAATTGATGGTGTAAACGATGCGGTAGTCAGCTTTATGACACAGAAGATGACAGTAGATGCCGATGATGAACGTTTTAATGAAATTATGGATGAGGTTGTCCGTGTTTGTGCAAAGGATTGAGCCGGATTGCCAGATTCTTTTTAGTAGGAGATGAGTGTATGACAAAAAACAGAAAAATGAGACTTCGGATTATCATTTCCCTTGTCCTATTTGTTATCCTGTTTGTTTGTGAGCATATGGGGAGTATTAGAGCCACTGCCGTGGTGGGCACAGCTGTTGATATTTTCGCCGTTCCGTACCTGATTGTCGGATATGACATTATTTTTTAAGGCTGCGAGAAATATTTCCCATGGACAGATTTTTTGATGAAAACTTTCTGATGATGATTGCCACCTTTGGTGCATTTGGCGTTGGTGAGTATTTAGAGGCTGTTGCTGTAATGCTGTTTACCAGGTCGGTGAATTGTTCCAGGGTTATGCGGTTGGAAAATCCAGACAATCCATTACGGAAATGATGGACATCTGTCCGGAATATGCAAATGTGGAAGAAGATGGGAAATTAGTGACAGTAGACCCGGATGATGTAGAAGTCGGTACGATTATTGTTGTAAAGCCGGGAGAGAAATTCCTCTCGATGGTGTTGTTATAGAGGGGCGAATCGTTAATTGATACGGCGGCACTTACGGGTGAGTCGGTACCGAGAAAGAGCGTCAGAGGGCGATGAGATTATCAGTGGCTGCGTCAATGGCAGCGGAACGCTGAAAATCCGTACCACAAAGGAATTTGATGATTCGACGGTTGCCAAAATTTTGGAACTGGTAGAGAATGCAAGCAGTAAAAAGGCAAAGGTGGAGAATTTCATCACCCGATTTGCCAAATACTATACGCCGGTCGTTACGATTGGAGCAGTTTTGCTTGCTGTGATTCCACCGCTTATTTTTAGGCGGAGGATTCGCTGAGTGGATTCAGAGAGCATGTATTTTTCCTTGTTATTTCCTGTCCGTGTGCACTGGTGATTTCGGTGCCGCTTGATTCTTTGGCGGTATCGGTGCTGCATCTAAGATTGGTGTTTTGGTAAAAGGCAGTAACTTCTTAGAGGCGGTTGCAGAGATGACTACCATTGTATTTGACAAGACCGGAACACTGACAAAAGGCGAATTTAAAGTAACCGAAATGAAACCTGCCGGTGGTGTTTCAGAAGATAAATTATTGGAAGTAGCCGCACTTGGCGAGAGCTATTCAAACCATCCGATTGCCGGTTCGATTATCGAGGCATATGGAAAAGAAATTGAGAGAAGCCGTGTGTCAGATGCGGTTGAAATTGCCAACACGGAGTTCAGATTCTCGTAGATGGTGTGATGACTTATGTCGGCAATGAAAAGCTGATGAAAAAAACAGTCGATTGCTTATGAGCCGTGTGAAAGCGCCGGAACGGTTGTCTATGTGGGTCAGGAGCAGACCTTTTAGGGAGCACTTGTGATTTCCGACACCGTGAAACAGGGTGCAGCAGAGGCGATTCATAAGATGAAAAATGTTGGCGTGAAGAAGTGTGTTATGCTGACCGGTGATAGAGAAAAACTGCGAAACATGTGGCAGATGAGTTGAAACTGGATGAAGTGCATGCTGAACTTCTCCCTGGTGATAAAGTGGATGAGGTGGAAAAACTTCTTTCTGCGCAAAAAGATGGAGAGCGTCTTGCCTTTGTCGGTGACGGCATCAATGACGCACCGGTTTTGACTCGTGCAGATATTGGTATTGCGATGGGAAGTCTTGGTTCCGATGCAGCAATTGAGGCGGCAGACGTCGTTTTGATGGATGATGATATTCGAAAGATTGCGTCAACCGTACTGATTTCAGAAAAACACTTCGCATTGTAAAGCAGAACATTGTATTTGCCCTTGCCGTAAAAGCAGTTGTACTTTTGCTTGGTGCAATTGGTGTGGCGAATATGTGGGAAGCAGTGTTTGCCGATGTCGGTGTATCTGTTTTTGGCAATTTTGAACTCAATGTGGGTGATGAAAAATCATTAACATGATTTGCATTTTTTTGATTAACATGTAGTATAATGTCATAGTCAAAGAGGATAGGTCCGAAAATGAAGTGTCCTATCCTCTTTTTTTTTCGACTATGACAAGAGTCCAAAAAGAAGGAGGATTTGGTTTGGATAATCACTCAATGATGGAACTGGGAGAAAAGTTAAATGGCAAATTTGAAAATCTGGTGAATTACTGTATGGTGTCCGGTGCCATTAACCAGGATTTGTATAACGAATATGATGTAAAGAGGGACTTCGCGATTCGAATGGTAAAGGAGTACTTACCGGCTTGACAGAGATTTCAGATGTCTGTGGATACCGCTTGAAAAACGGCAAAAAGATTCCTTTTTGCGACGGAGAACTTTATTATCAGGGATATAATGTAATGGACCTTGTAAAAAGTTTTGAAAACCGCCGATTCGCTTTCGAGGAGACAACCTATTTGCTGATGTTTGGCGAACTGCCGACACATGCTCAGTTAAAGGATTTTGAAGAGGTATTAACTAGTCTGCAGGAGCTTTCCGGACAGTTCGTCCGGGATGTCATTATGAAAGCACCCAGTGCCAATATTATGAATGCTTTGCAGAAAAGTGTGCTGACACTGTATTCATATGATGATAATCCGGACAACATAGAGGTGTCAAATGTACTGCGCCAGTCTTTGCAGTTAATCGGCAAAATTCCGTTGATTGCGGTGTATGCGTATTTGTCATACCGTCATTTTGGATTTGATGATAATTTATACATCCGTACACCGGATAAAGATTTGTCGTGATTGCAGAAAATATTTTGCAGATGGTAAGACAGGACGGTAAATTTACGGAGTTAGAGGCGAAAGTTTTTAGATATTGCACTTGTCATTCATGCAGAACATGGCGGCGGTAATAACTCGACGTTTACCAATCATGTGGTAACGTCTTCCGGCACAGAATACATATTCTGCGATTTCAGCATCCATTGCTTCGCTGAAGGGACCGCGTCATGGTGGCGCCAACTTAAAAGTTTTGCAGATGTTTGATGATATTAAAGAACACTGCAAGGACTGGAATAATGAAGAGCAGATTAAAGAATATTTGAATAAAATTCTGAATCGAGATACCTTTTGATGAATCCGGTCTGATTTATGGAATGGGACATGCGGTTTATACATTGTCTGACCCTCGTGCCGTGATTTTGAAACGCTATGCAAAAAAACTGGCGGAGGCAAAAGGTAAAATGGATGAATTTCATCTGTATGAAACAGTGGAAAGAAGTGTCCAAAAGATTTGGATTATGAAAGCACATTTGCGTTATAAACCGGTTTGTTGCAAATGTTGATTTTACAGTGGTTTTTTTGTATATACTATGCTTGGTATTCCGAGGAATTTTACTCGATTTTGCGTTGCCCGTATTTCCGGATGGAGTGCACATCGTCTGGAGAAAAGCTGGTAAACAAGGGTAAAAATTATTCGACCGGCGTACAAATACGTAGGAAGTCATGTGGATTTCCGTGAAATAGACGAGAGAAATAAACGATGGAACAATACATGTTATTTTCGATATTGATGGAACTTTGTTAGATGAAAAAGGAATCGTGCCGGAGAGTACGGTGCGTGCCCTGCATCAGGCAAAGGAAAAAACGGACATTTACTGTTTCTTTGTACCGGACGCTGCAAGTCCATCTGGCCAAAGGATATTTTGGAAATTGGTTTTGATGGTGTGGTAGGTGGATGTGGTACGAATATATTTTATCATGGAGAAAGAACTGCTTCATGCAACATTACCGAAAAATTTTGCAGAGAGAAGTTGCCGATTCTCTGACGCGCTATCATATCGATGGTGTTTTGGGAAGGTCAGGGAGACGGCATATTTCCGCAGAGATTACTGGATGCCTGTTGTAAAATCCATCTTTGAGGAAAATGGAACATTTTCGGCAAAAAATGCCAGTTGTTCTGGGAGGATGCCGATTTGAATTTTGATAAGATGGCACTTTGGTTTGATGAGAGCAGTGACATGAAATCATTTAAGGAACAATGGGAAAACACGTTTGATTTTTTATTTTACGTGACCCGACTTTTTTTATGAGGTCGTGCCAAAAGGTTATTCAAAGGCGACCGGAATTGATTTCCTTTGTAAGCGTTTAGAAATTGACAGAGCGCATACGGTAGGAATTGGTGATAGTACAAATGATTTGCCGATGCTTGATTTCACCGGCATCAGCATTGCAATGGGAAGTGGCAATCCGGATATTTTTCCGTCGGTCGATTATGTAACGGCGGCTGTGATGGAAGATGGGAATTGAGAAGGCATTGAAACATTATCAATTAATCGAGTAAAGGGAGGTCGGCGAAATGAAGTTAAGTAAATTAGTGGAGCACATCGAGTACGAACTGGTACAGGGAAGCCTTGATACGGAAGTGGCAGACATCGCATATGATTCCAGAAAAATCAAAGAGGGAATGTTGTTTGTTGCCATTGCAGGAACGGTTGTCGATGGTCATAAATACATTCCGGATGTTGTGAAAAAAGGCGCATCGGTGCTTGTTGTGGAAAAAGAGATTGAGTCCATAGATGAAAGTATTACAGTGATTCGTGTGGCAAATGGCAGAGCAGCGCTGAGTCTTTATCCCAGGCGTATTTTTTGATTATCCGGCATCGAAGATGATTTCGATTGGAATTACAGGAACAAAAAGGAAAATCGACAACCACATATGATTCGTGATATTATTGAAAATCCGGGAAAACCTGCGGAATTGTTGGTACAATGGTGTGGCAATTGCCGGCAAGGTGACACCGACGGAGCATACAACGCCGGAATCTATGATTTGCAGAGATATTTTAAAGATATGGTGGATGCCGGGTGCGAGTATATGGTAATGGAAGTAAGCTCGCAGGGAATCAAGATGGACCGTGTGGCAGGAATGCATTTTAATATGGTATTTTTACCAATATTACGCCGGACCACATCGGACCAAATGAGCATGCAGATTTTAATGAGTATTTGTACTGCAAGAGCCGTCTGTTTACGATGTGACGTCGGAATTGTAAATCGTGATGACCCGCACTGGAAAGAAATGATAAAAGATGCGACATGTGAGGTTAAAAAAACATATGGAACAGAAGATGCGGATATGACGGCAACGAAATTGAGCATGTGAATAACGAGGGAAATCTGTGTATGAAATTCCATGCGAATGGTCTTTTTTGAACGGAGATATCATTGTTGGTCTGCCGGGACGTTTTAATATTTACAATGGAATGTGTGCGGCGTGTACCGGTGCTCTGTTGAAAAATGCCGGAAGAGGTGATTCTGCACGCGCTTGAGCACGTAAAGTGCGTGGCCGTGTGTGGAAAATGTTCCGACCGGCAGAGGATTTTCCGTATTGATTGATTTTGCGCATAATGGTGTGAGTACCGAGTGTGCTAAAGACTCTGCGTGGTTACAATCCGCACCGGATTATTGCTATTTTCGGATGTGGCGGCAATCGAAGTAAACTGCGCCGTTACGAGATGGGAGAGGCCGATTTGGAAATCTGGCGGAACTTGCAATTGTGACAAGTGATAATCCGAGAACGGAAGACGTAATGGATATTGTAAAAGATATTGAGGTTGGTCTGGCAAAGACAAACGGTGAGTATGTGGTGATTCGGACCGTCAGGAGGCTGTGAATTATGCAGTTGACCATGCTGAGGATGGCGATATGATTATTCTTCTTGGTAAAGGTCACGAAGAATATCAGGAAATCAATGGTGTGAAATACCATTACAGTGAGAGAAAGCGGTTATGAATGCGCTGGCGCGTTAATTAAAATTTAATTGAAAAAGAAACTATCAATTTATGCGAAACGAAAGCATAAACGGATAAGTTTTTTTTTGGGTATAAGTAAAAAAGAGAATGATTCAATGGAGGAATAAATAAATGCGTCAGATTTTAGATTTTAATGAGAATTGGTGGTTTATTCATGCGGATGTAGATGTTTCGGGAGGCAAGACCGGGAGAGGAGAACTTGTTTCGCTGCCTCACACATGGAATGCACTGGATGGACAAAAGGGAGATGGAACATATGACAGAGGCAGTTACTGGTATGTAAAAAACGTTGATAAGTGGGAGCCGTCTGCGAAGTATTCTCGTTTATTTTTGGAAATACCGGCGGCGGGGCAGCAAAGGCAAAAAGTGTTTGTAAATGGTGAGTTCGTTGTGAGCCATGAGGGGGCTATTCAGCATTTCGAGCCGATATTACGGAAAAAATGTACGGAAGAATTTAATACGATAGCAATTTGGTGCAGCAATGAAAAAATGTGATGCGATTTATCCGCAGTCAGCAGATTTTTACTTTTTATGGCGGGTTGTATCGTGGCGCACATCTGATTTGCGTGCCGGAAACGCATTTTGAACTGTTACACTACGGAGATTTGGGAATCCATGCTGCCACAGAACCAGCTTCGTGGGACAAAGAGATTTTATGCTTCACATCCGAACAAAGATTTGCGGGTGGAAAAAGATAATCAGGTGATTTACCAGATTTTGATGAAGATGGAAAAGAAGTGGCAAGTGCAGCACGTCCGGCGGACTCACCGGATACTTCTATTCCTCTTTATAAACCGCACCGCTGGGATATTAAAAATAGCTATCAGTATACGCTAAAGGCACTCATTATGCGCAATAACGAATGCTTGGATGAAGTGGAACTTAAATTTGGTGTAAGGACTTTTTTGTGATCCCGGGCGCGGTTTCCTAATAAATGGAAATTGTGTGCCGCTGCGCGTGAGCCGGCATCAGGATAAATTGTATCCAGGGAAATGCACTTTACAAAAGAGGATCACATCCGGGATGCTGAGCTGATTGAAGAAATCGGGGCAAATACGGTGCGTCTTGCCCATTACCAGCATGCACAGGAGTTTTTATGATGAGTGTGATAAGAGGGGATTTGTTGTCTGGGCGGAAATTCCTTTTATCAGCGTGATGAATGAAGACCCTTTTTTAGCACATGAGAACTGTATAACCCAGTTAAAGGAACTTATTTATCAGAATGACCATCATCCAAGCATTTGTTTCTGGGGCATTTCCAATGAAATTTTGATTGGGGGGTATTTCTGAAAAGCTTGTGGAGAATCACAGGGAGTTAAATGCACTTGCTAAAAGATTGACCCATACCGTCTCACGACGATTGCTCATGTGACGATGACGCCGAAAAGACGGTCCGATGCATGAAATTACCGATGTGGAAAGTTATAACCATTATTTTGGCTGGTATGGCGGAAAGACAGAGGACAATGGTCCATGGATGGATGAGTATCATGAAAAATATCCAAACCGCTGCATCGGATTGTCGGAGTATGGCTGTGAGGGAATCATTACCTATCAGGGAGGAAATCCAAAGTGTAAAGATTACAGCGAGGCATATCAGGCAGGGTACCACGAATATATGGCACATATGTTAGAGAGACGCCCTTGGATTTTCTGCTCATATGTATGGAATATGTTTGATTTTGGGTGTGCCGCACGTTCAGAAGGCGGTGTGACGGGAAGAAATAACAAAACAGGCCTTTGTAACGATGGACAGAAAAATTAAAAGGATAGTTTTTACCATACAAGGCGTACTGGAATCCAGAACCGATGGTTCATATCTGTGATAAGCGGTATTCGCTCCGCTCTGAGGAAAATACCCAAATCCGCGTGTATACAAATCAGGAAAGAGTGACACTTTTTGTGAATGGGGAAGAAATGGCGGTAAATGAGGTAAAAAAGCGTCATGTGGCATCTTTCCCGATTTCTCTTAGTGGAGGAAAAATGCAAATTCTTGTAAAGGCAGGAGATGTATGGGATTCTGTGACGATTGAACGGGTGGAAAAAAGCCGGAAAGCTATGTATTCCCGGAAGCCAGTGAGAGGGAACAAGGCGTGGCAAACTGGTTTCAGGAGATTGGTTCGCTAAATCTTTCAGAGGAAATGAAATATCCGGAGGACCGTTATCATATCCGCTGTACGTTAGAGGAAATCAGTGAAAATGATGAGGCGATGGAACTTGTCACGAAAAAGCGATGAAATTGATTACCGGTATGACATTTGCAAAAAGAAGAAGGCATGTGGGATATGATGAAAAAAAAAAATGAAGTTGGAAAGTATGAAAGGAAATGCTTGGGGCGATGGCACCGGATGGCTTTTTTAGAAAGTCTGAATATGAAAATTAAACGAAATTAAAAAGGAGAATTTAAATGGATAAACAAGTCAGACCCTTTGGTGGTATGCGTGATAAAAATCGGGTATATGTTTGGCATTTCGGAAATGATTTTACTTTTTTATCTTATCATCGGCTTTCATGTTGAAATTTTATACAGACGTTATGGGAATTGGTGCCGGTGTGGTGGGAATGTTAATGATGGCTGCTCGTTTTTTTAGATGCATTCACGGACATTACAATGGGACAGATTGTGGATCGGAGTAAACCGGGGAAGGACGGAAAATTTCGTCCTTGGATAAGGCAGATGTGTGGTCGGTTGCGATTTCCAGTTTTTGATTTACCAGTCAGCATTTGCCGGTATGCCATATTGGTTTAAGGTAGGCTGGATGGTTGTCACGTATATTTTGTGGGGGTCAATTTTTTTATACCGCGGTTAATATTCCGTATGGTTCGATGGCTTCGGCAATTTCTGCCGAGGCAAAGGACCGGGCGCAGCTATCAACCTGGCGGACGGTCGGAGCAACTCTTTGCCGGGCTTGTAATGGAGCAGGAACACCGATGCTTTGCTTATGTTACGGTGGAAGGTCAGACGGTTTTGTCGGGATTTCGTATGACAGTAATTGCCGGTGTTTTTTTCTGTTCTATCCTTTTTGTGTTATCTGCTGTGTGTAAGGACTCACGGCAGAGCGTGTCGAGGTACCGGCGAGTGAAGGAAAATCCAGTTCACAAGCCAGTTAAAAAAATCTAATGAAAAACCGGGCATTGCTTGGCATTATTGCGGCGGCGATGTTTTTGCTGCTTGCCTTACTTGGCATGCAGGGGAATTTCTGCCTATGTATTTCCGGAAGTGTATAATAGCGCTAAGGCACAGTCAATGTTTTCGCTTCTCACCAGTCTAGCGGTGTTAGGTGTGTGTGCACCGCTTGCTACGGCTGTCCGTGCGTTATGGAAAACGGGAATTGTCGGCTTTTTCCTGCCTATTTGGAGCAGTGATTTTTGTTTTTGTGTATGGTAATATATCCGAAAAATGAATGGGTTTACGTTGGCTTTTTGTCCTTGCTTATATCGGAATCGGCTTTTTAACACAGTTATTTGGGCAATGATAACAGATGTGATTGATGATGCCGAGGTAAAAAATAAGGTGCGCGAAGATGGAACGGTGTATTCCTTATATTCGTTTGCGAAAGTTAGGGCAGGGCTTTATCGTCGGAGCCTTGTGGGGGACGATTTTAGCAGCGGTTGGATATCAGGCACAGCTTATGCATAATCCGCAGGGAGCAGAGCAGATAGCAAGGCGTGCAGTGATTCTTGACCGGATTTTTCAGATGTCATGTCTGATACCTGCAATCGGACTTTTTATTGTGGCGATGATTTTGCTTTTATCTATCCGCTTTCGAAAAAAAAAGGTGACTGAAAATATTGCTGAGCTGGAAAAAAGAAGAAATTCTTGACAAGAAGGATATCCGTTGTATAATAGTTGGTGGTGCCAAATTGGTACTACCAATTTATTATATTACGTTAAGGAAGAGGATTATGAAATATTTAAAGCAGTTTTTTACTTATTCTATGTATCACATTTGTTGGCGAACTTGTCAAATATGTTCTGCCGCTGCCAATTCCGGCAAGTATTTACGGTATGGTGATTTTATTTGTGGGTTTGATGACGGGACATATTAAACTGTCTTCGGTGAAGGAGGTAGGAAGTTTTTGATTGAAATTATGCCGGTGATGTTTATTCCGGCGGGCGTTGGTCTGATGGTATCGTGGAATGTGTTAAAACCTCTTTTAATTCCCGTGGGAATTATTACGTTTGTTAGTTTTGTTGCGGTAGCTGTGGCAACGGGAAAAACGGCTCAGTGGATGATTAAGAAAGATGAGGGGAAAGACCATGAATGAATTTTTAGAGAACTCACTTTTTGCAGGAGTTACCATTAGTCTGCTTGCGTATATGGCAGGGGCATTTCTGAAAAAGAAATTTAAAATTGCACTATTAAATCCACTTTTTAATATCCATTATTTTTATCAATTGTTGTATTATTGACCGCAGATATTGATTATGATGTGTACAATGCAGGGGCTTCTTATTTGAGCTGGTTTTTGACTCCGGCTACGGTATGTCTTGATTCCTTTGTATGAGCAGTGGCAGCTTCTTAAAAAGAATTGGAAAGCAGTTATGTTTGGTATTTTAGCTGGTACACTTACCAGTGGTGTAACAGTTTTTATGTTAGCAAAATTTATGAGTCTGTCGCACACGGAATATGTGACGCTTTTGCCAAAGTCGATTACAACGGCAATTGGCATGGGGCTTTCCGAAGAGTTAGGCGGTTATGTTACCATTACGGTAGCAGTGATTGTTGTTACCGGTGTGGTTGGCAATATGTTTGGTGAGCTTGTCTGCAAGTTGTTTCGTATTACTCATCCGATTGCGAAGGGACTCGCATTTGGATCTTCCTCACATGCGATTGGAACGGCGAAAGCAATGGAACTTGGCGAAATCGAAGGGGCAATGAGCAGTCTTGCGATTGCAGTTACGGGAATTTTGACCGTAGTATTTTCCCCATTATTTATGAAGTTTATTTAAGAAATTTCATTTACATAGGAAAGGAAAAGGTTATGAAACAAACCGGGTGTCAGGAATATCAAAAGGTGCTTTCATATTTTTACGATTTGGTAAAAGATGGTACTTTGACTTGGGGAAGTAAACTGCCGACGGAGAGAAAGATTGCAGAGCAGTTAGGAATTGGAAAGAAATTCTGCCAGAGAAGCCATCTGTGTTCTAGCATGGCATGGGCGTTGTTGAAAGGAAGCAGGGCTCCGGCAATTATGTTGCGGAGAATATCGGGCAGTCTTTTGGCAGCATGATTCAAATGCTTCTTCTTTTAAATGGGGGTAACGAAAAGTGAAATCTGTGAGTTTCGCCGTGCCATGGAGAAAATGGCTGGCAATCTTCTTTTGAAAAATGGTATCGATGAAAAAATCAAACAAAAACTTTCGGATTTATTACATACAATGGCTGAATTAACCGGGGAACCTTTGGCAAAACAGGATAAGGAATTTCATGACACACTTGTTTTTTGCTACGAAAAATAATCTGCTGATTACAATTATGCAGGCGGTCAGCATTGTGTATACGGAATGCGTTGAATATGACAGTAAAAAGATTGTCTGTTAGCGAGTCACACGCGGATTTATGAGGCTCTCATAAAAGAGGATGAAAAGGACTTCAACGATGCAATCGATTTTCATTATGATTTGATTGAGAAGCGGATGTAAAGGAGAACACAGGATGAGACAGGAACGAGATTTAACGAAGGGAGCAATTGTAAAGAGCCCTCTGGATTTTTTGCACTTCCTCTCATGCTTGGCAATGTGCTGCAGCAGTTTTTTATAACCTGGTTGATACATGGGTGGTCCGGACGTTATCTTGGCAAAAGGGCACTGGCGGCAGTTGGTGCATCCTACACGCTGATGACATTTTGACTTCGGTTTTATTGGTCTGTGTCTGGGGGCAGGTGCTTTTTTTTGCGATGGCATACGGCAGGCGAGGAAAAGGAGACTTTCCGGAAATGGGTTTTATGTCCTTACGGCAATTGGCGGTCTTTCGATCGTTTTGACAATACTGTTGTATGGATTCGTAAGACCACTACTTATCTTTTTGCGGGTTCCGGCAAAACCGTAGAGGATATGGTAACGTATCTATATGTGTTTGCCGGATTCTTTTGCTATTTTTTGTATAACTATTTTGCAAGTGTTCTCAGGAGTATCGGAAATTCGGTGCTGCCACTTGTTTTTCTTGGGATTTCAGTCGCACTTAATATCGGACTTGACCTTTTTGTTTGTTGTGACATTCTCATTTGGTATTGCGGGTGCTGCCGTGGCAACCGTTATTTCCCCAATATATAGCAGGTATCGGTCTTATGCTTTATTTTCTCTTCCGGTATTCTGATTTGTGCCCTGCGAAAAAAGATTTCACATGGGAAAAAAAGAACTTCCGGCAGATTCTTTCTTTGTCTGATTTACGTGTTTGCAGCAGTCCGTTATGAACTTTGGCATCCTGATGATACAGGGGATTAGTCAATTCTTTTTTGGTACAACGATTATGGCAGCGTTTTTCCGTGGCGGTCAAAATTGACACAATTGCGTATATGCCGGTGCAGGATTTTGGAAATGCCTTTTCCTTTTTGTGGCACAGAATTACGGGGCAAAGAAGTATGCCCGCATCCGGAAAGGATTTCTGCCGGCACTCGTCAGCGTATTGATTTTTTTGCCTTGTAATCAGTGCAGCTGTCTTTGGATTTGCTGGACACGCTGATGGGATTTTTTACAAACGAGGGCAGTGCCATATCAGCTGCCGGCGCCGAATATCTCCGGGTAGAAGGTGCTTTCTATGTTGGAATCGGTATTTTGTTTTTGCTCTATGGATATTACCGCGCGGTGGACAAGCCGGTTGTCTCGGTGGTTCTTACGATAATCTCACTGGGAACGAGAGTGCTTCTTGCCTATGCACTCACCGGACTTTTCCACACCGGTGATAGGAATATGGGCGGCGATACCAATCGGGTGGGGACTCGCTGATTTGGTGGGAATGGTGGGGATTGTTTCAAGTTTTCGAGGGCACTTTTGTTCCATAATTTCAGTGAACCTCGTGGGCGCTCCCCACTTGTTGAGTGCGTAGCGGTACACGAAACTACCAGTGCCGCATACCGACGTACTAAACCCACGAGTCACAAAATTTTTTCTACGGAATTATGGGCAGCCAAAGAAACCAATCTCGGAAACTTGAAATAAACAAAACCAGCCAAACTCAGTTCATCTTATGGATGTGTTTCGTTCCTTTTCAGAGTTTCTATAAAGCTTTACTACAGAATTACGGAAAACCAAAAAACCCCCCAACAACCATTTGACATTTTAAAGCAAGAAACTATAATAGAAATAGTATGTTATTGGTGCTACCAATTATTTTTAGCCCAGATACAGGAGGTATTTGTGATGAAGGAAATCAGACAACAGTTTTTGACTGGTGAGCGTGCCTTATTTCAAGGTGCGGATTTGAAAATATACTATACGATATTTGACGATGGAGAATCTCCATTGAAAGAAAGTCATAATATTGAATTAAGAAACAGTATGTTTAAGTGGCAATATCCGCTGTGGTATTCGGACTCATTTCTGTAAAAGACTGCACGTGGTTTGACATGGCGCGTGCCGGTGTGTGGTATACGAACCATATGGTTGTTGAAGATTGTGCGATTGAGGCACCTAAAAATTTCCGCCGATGCGAGGATTTAACACTTTCCCACGTGTCTATTCCAAATGCAGAGGAAACATTGTGGAACTGTCAGGATATGTTGTTTTGAATGATGTGATGGCAAAGGCGATTATTTTGCCATGAACAGCAAAAAGATATGAAGATTGACGGTCTGACACTTTATGGAAATTATTCGTTTGATGGCGTAAAAAATGTAGAAATCAAAAAATTCCAAATTGTTGTCCAAGGACGCATTTTGGAACAGTGAAAATGTAACCGTTTACGATTCCTTTATTTCGGGTGAATATCTTGATGGAATGCAAAAAAAAAATCTGACACTGATTGGCTGTACGATTGAGAGCCTTCAGGGCATGTGTTACATTGATCATTTGGTGATGAAAGACTGCAAATTAATTAATACAACGCTGGCATTTGAGTATTCGACGGTGGATGCACAGATTACTAACACGATTGATAGTGTATTGAATCCGACAAGTGGAGAAAATCCGCGCGAAAAAAGCATTGAAAACTCATTTTGGAAAAGGATAAAAATAGACCCGTCGAAGACAAAAAATTATTTGTGAGGAGACAGTATAAGGAGGAAAATTTTCATGGCAAAGCAATTTTGATGAAATGATTGACCGTAGAAACACCGCATCGCTGAAGTGGGATGTGGAGGAAAATGAATTGCCGATGTGGGTGGCGGACATGGATTTTGCGACCGCACCGTGTGTTCTGGAAGCAATGAAAAAACGCTTGAATCATGGGATTTTTGGTTATACCGTGATTCCGGAACAATGGTATGAGGCATATGTTGGCTGGTGGAAAAAAGACATCATTTTGAAATGGAAAAGGATTGGCTTTGTTTTTCTGTACAGGTGTGGTGCCTGCCATTTCTTCCATTGTCAGAAAACTGACAACGCCGGCAGAAAAAGTGCTGATTCAGACACCGGTGTACAACATCTTTTCAATTCAATTCTCAACAACGGACGTCAGGTGTTGGAAAGTCCGCTTGTGCTGGAAGATGGAAATTACCGGGTGGATTTTGAAGATTTGGAGCAAAAACTGGCGGATCCTCAGACAACCCTTTTTATGATTCTCTGTAACCCTCATAATCCGGGGGCAAGATATGGGACCGTGCGACGCTCTCAAGAATCGGCGAGCTGTGTCAAAAAATATCATGTGATTGTTGTGTCCGATGAAATTCATTGTGATTTAACGGAGCCCGAGTGTGAATATGTTCCCTTTGCTTCTGTTTCCGAGGCGTGCCGTGACAACAGCGTTACGTGCATTGCGCCGACGAAAGCGTTTAATATTGCCGGTTTGCAGACGGCGGCAGTTTCGGTTCCAAATCCGGTGATTCCGTCACAAAGTATGGCGGGGACTGAATACCGATGAGGTGGCGGAGCCAAATGCATTTGCCATTGATGCGGCAGTAGCAGCATTTACAAAAGGAGAAGTGTGGCTTGACGAATTGCGTGCCTATATTTTCGGAAAATAAACGTGTCGCTACGTCATATATTCAGGAGAAAATTCCGGAATTGACGGTGATTTTGTCCGATGCAACCTATCTTTTATGGGTTAATTGTGAGGAGGTTTCACAGAATGCGAAAGAGCTGGTACAAAAAGATTCGCGAGAAAAACCGGATTATATTTATCCGATGGCAATGTCTTTGGCGGGGATGGAAAACACTTTTCCGAATGAAACTTAGCGTGCCCAAGAGAGCGGATGATGGATGGATTAAAACGGCTGTCTCAGGCAATCACACAGATAAAATGATAAAATGTCGCAATAAGTGGTAAGGCATTGACAAAAAGAAAGACGCAAAGATAAGCAATACGTAACTGGAACGAAGTACTGAG
>VOFK01003928.1_pt1 | contig 20344 bp, 18 predicted proteins | sample 5384121 | NCBI WGS metagenome assembly VOFK01 (sample SAMN12384730, study PRJNA508395) | human gut metagenome | isolation source: healthy gut J | host: Homo sapiens | reverse complement strand
CTCATTGTACTTCGTTCAGTTACGTATTGCTGGGAAATACTTCAAATTCTGCGTATTTTTTATACTTATTCCAAACCACACAATACCTGAACCGGCATTATCCACATCATAGACATTATCCGCTGTCAAGTTCGGTGTTTGAGGTTTGTCAAAGGTTTTGACGCAGTTCCGAGATAGTCAGCGTTAACGTTTTGCCTTTTCCGGCGGAACTGTCGCAACCGGTTGTCCCCGACCGCCGTATCCAGGGTCGAATGTCGCCATACTGTCACTAACCGTTGTCGGAAGTGATTCGTAATACGGTGTAGGCGTTATATTCAACAGTGCGTTAGCATCTATCGAGCTTGACATTTCTGTCTTCGGTAACATCTGCCACTCTGTATGCGTAGATTTTTTGCCCATTCATCGCTTAGAATTTATTATATCGGTATAGAAACCGTTATTCATTCTTTGATAAAGCATATCCGCGTCATTTGAATCAACAGTTCTGTCAAGGTTAATATCACCTTTATTCGCAAGAACCACTACAGGTCTTGTAAACAATCGTGTTGTATTATCAGTATCGGTAAATGTATATTTTTTAACGTATACACTCCCGGTCTTATATTAAGACTTGCCAACTCACTTATAACACAACTTGCCCCTGTATTTGCCACAGTGACCGTTTGCGATGTTGTTGTCATTATATCTGTTACATTTGTCGGAACATTGACAGTTTGAACTTCTATTGTACGAGTTACATTTTCCGCCGAAACTGTATTTCCGTCCATATCTTTCAGATTTTTAAAACCCGGATCAACAAACGTTTGTCCGTTGTATACAAACAGCGTATAAGGATTTTCATCGTAATTCACGCCGTCCCATGCATCTGTATAATATTTTGTATCATATGTATTTACCGCTTTGTTCGGTGTATATGCCGCATCATATGTATGATTTTTCGAGAACAAATCTTTTGCCGTTGACTTATCCGTTATATTGTCGGACGATTCGATTAAACCGTAAGGTGAATTACCCGGTTTTATATCAACATCAACCGCTTTTTTTTCTGAGTATTGTAATCGTGTATTCAGCCGAATAATTTTGTCCGTCATTCGGGTCTGTATATTCTGTCTTAATTTTGACTGTATTAAGTCCTTCTTGAAGATCAAACAAGTCGGATTTATATGTCGTAACACTCGTTGATGTAGAATCAACTTGAGGCGCTATCGCTAAAGCATTTCCATTTGCTGTTGCTGTCACCGTCATAGACGGAGTTAATCCCAACAGTTTATTCTTCAAGTCGAATTCAACGAAATTCTTTTTCTACAGAGCCGTCTACAATTACTCTGTATGCGTATGTTGTTTCGTTAAATGTTGTCGCCGCATAAGGTGGAAGTGAATCTCTTAAATCGTTTGGCATTGTTTCATTTTTTTCATTATAATCCCTCAAGTCCGCCAAACGAACCCACACGTCATTTGTTTCACGATAAGTCGGTCTTACCGTTACATTTTGCGCTATCATCAAAATGTCGTTGACATTTGAGATGCGTTTGCGAACGTTATACCATCATCAGTTTCCCACTTATCGAATGTGTATCCGGAATCCAAAATCTGAACATATATCGGAACAATTTCGCCTACTTCATATGTTCTTGAACATATCCTGTTGCTTGTTTCGTCCATCAAATATCCCAATCCGATAGATTGTTGTACGCTGTCGCCGTTGTCAACAGTTACGGTATACACTTCATTTTCCGTTACCTTAAAGGTTATATTGAAATATGCCAATTCAGCATTTTTTATTTGAGCCTACGCTGACTCTCGCCGAATATGTTCCGACCGCCAAGCCATGCTTTGTACGAATTTCAAACTGCGTTTTTGTCGCCAACATTCAAGAAAGTAACATACAATGGTATGCTATTTACAAAACTTGTAGGACTACTGTCTGTAGCCGTTGTTCCATCAGTCTGAACGAAATCGGAAATTCTCATTGTCAGACCGGTTATATTATCTATACCGACATTCTCAAGCGTGTACATTTGTCTTTGTACATCGGCAGTTGAATAACCCACTTTCTTTGTATCGTACTCAAACGTTTTTACTGTTAAGCACAACTTCTACCGGACTGTCCGCACTTCCTACATCAGTAGTAATCTTTATTGCCTCTTTTTCCGGTTCTGGAGTCGGAGATGTACTCGGTGCCGGCGACTCACTCGGATTTGGCGACTCGCTTGGGTTCGGTGATTCACTCGGGTTCGGCGATTCACTCGGATTTGGCGACTCGCTCGGGTTCGGCGATTCAGTAGGTTTTACCGTAGGCTGAATTGCCAGTGTTGTCACCTTTATTTTTTAAGTAAATATCGTCCGGATTTTGTAACATATCCGAAATTTGTATATGAGTAATCTTCAAGTTTACCGATAAGCGTTACTGTTGTTCCCTCTGTCGGCAACACAGTAGCCGTCGGATCACCTTCTATGCTCCAACTTACAACCTTTGCACTGTCATATTCAGACGGTTGATAACCGATCTGTCCATGATATGCAATAGGAATTGTACTTCTATCAGGGAATGATATATATGTTGCTATATCCGCAAGGCTTTGTCCCTCGTATACAGGGAACATCCCCGCTCTCCCCTCTGAATAGTCTTTTTCAACATAGTTATTTCCGTTTTCACCAAGATAATAATTAACTCTCGGATTAAATACAAACCCTACTTGCGCAGTTTCTGCATCATCCGGCGGAATTGCTGACCATTTAAAATTATCATTACCCAAGTTTATGATACTTTGTATCAATTCACGGTCTGTATTCGTCATACTCGTTGCACTGTCAGACATCGCATTAATTTTAATAACTGCCTGTCCGTTCACAATACTAACCGTTACAAAATCATTGTTATCCGTACTTTTTAATACCATTCCGTTTGGCAGGTATATATTAAAGTTTGTTCCGTCTTCAAAAGCTGCTCCGTCTTTAGGAATGACCGTTATATCTAAGATACCCGTTTCTCTTTTTTCAACTTCCGCAGTTATTGTTGCATCCTTGAGATAATCATTTCCCTTTAATACATTTCTCAACGCATCAATATTCCAATTAAATCCGTCAGGGATTGTAAGCCAAGCCGGCTCAGGCGTTCCGAACAATGCTTTGTCAAATTCTTCTGTATATGTTTCACTAACAGGTGCAGTACCCGTTTTCAATGCTTCCGTAACATCATCAGGCGTCCCAATCCGTTTGGATAGGATTTTGAGTCGGAGGAACATACATATCGTCAATGCCGTCCAAAACAGGAGTTACAGTATCAGGCATTTCTAAATCATCCCAAATTGACGGTCGGTTACTGTCACTGTATGACAAAAATACGATTATCATATTTTTTAAAGCCGGTAATCGTAACAGGTTTTACCGTAACTTTTACCGTTACAACTTTATCTGTACCTGCATAGTTTTGACTTACAGTATAAGTCACATTACCCAAAGGATTATATTCTGTTCCATTGCTATATTGAACTGTAAAAGTTTCATCTTCTGAGTTCCATATCATATTGCCCAGCACTTGCTGTCCGTCGGAATATCTCTGAACAACGGTATTCATTGTTTGGTTCAAATATGCAACCAAATCCGCCAATGTACCCGCTTTTGTCGTATCCGAGCATCTATTATAAATAGAGTACGCAGTAACTGTTCGTTCTTCAACTGCCGGAGTTACATCAAGAAGTGTTCTGACAACTTTCCATTCTGCCGGAAGTACGTCTACAAAGTATTCAATATGGTCATCTCCGACATACATAATATACGCACTATCATCTTCTATACTTAAAATACTATTAAGTTGACTTTGAGTCATATTACATACTTGAACAGGATCTACGATTTGGAAACTCATCTTTCCCAGTGAAACTTTCCTGTCAGATGCTAAAATACATTTTACATCTTCCGTTTTTGGTGAACCTATCTGTTTCTCTCCAATATATTCACCGTTAGGAGTTTGTGGGTCCGGAACAAGGTTTATTTTTATCGAACTGCTCGTCAGCTCCGAATATTCTTTTGTCAAATAAGCCTCACTTGTAAATACTTCTGTATTAGCTTTAAAAGTATTCGTTACATCAGTCGCTATATCATTAGTATCAAAGTTGGACGGAACTATATACTTGCTATCATAATCCAAGGTAAAATCCACACCGGTAGCATCAACATTTTCGATACTGACATCTACTAATGCTTGAATTTTTCCATTTGTACCATACTGCAAAGTAAAGCCGTCAAAAAACAAGTTTACTCTCTTCTGTAACAACATTTGCAAGACTTATATTTTCTTTTTCCCGCTGACACAGTAAAAACAAACGACGGCAACATCATACATATTAGTGTCCATACCGCCACAACTTTCTTTATTGCAGCACTTTGTCGCATATAACCCCTCCCCTCCGGGTATATTTAATACACTTATTTTACATTTTATGGAATCAACTGTGTACATTCTTTTAATTGTATCCATATATATCTAATATACTACAACCCCCCTAATTGTCAAGTTAACCAAATATGACAACTATGCTACATTTCCGTGTCAAAGAAAATCCTATTTGGTCGAATTTTGTTTCTTATATTAATATAAAAAACAACGTACCCATTTGGGGTACGTTGTCTTTATTATTCAGTATATGCACTGATAAGAATTCTGCTGCTGTCTGTTCTGTTATTAAGATTTGGAGCTTTTTATAGTTCTATGAGTTGTGATATATAGCCTGTCTTTAGCGTTGTACTTATCGTCACCGTTAAAGTCACATATCTTCTTATCAACCATAGCTTGTGCAGGAGTTACGTTTGGAGTAGTTGTGCTGTCAGTGTTTAATTCACTGTCTGCATCTTCAAATATCATCAACAATAACTTCGTCTTCAACGATTGTTATCTCGGCGTCTGTAGTTATTGCCATATGGTCTTCCTTAACGTTCTCCTCTTCGGCAACCGGAGTTTCTGTTTCAGTTACTTCTTCTGTAACTTCATCATAAACACCCATTACCGCTGTTTTCAAGCCCTCACCTGAATAACTGTTGCTTGACGAGTCGCTATCTGATGAGCCGCTGTCCGATGTACCGCTTGACGAGCTACTGTCTGACGAACTGCTGTCTGATGTACCGCTTGATGCACTGCTGTCTGATGAGCCACTATCAGATGTACTGCTTGACGAGCCACTGTTTGGTGAACCGTTGTCTGATGTACCACTTGATGTATTACTGTCAGATACTTTATCATCTGACGAATCTGTCGGTACATTAACAGTTGTGTCATCCTTTGTTGTGCTGTCGTCTGTCTTATCACCTGTTGGCGTATCGACTGTTGTATCATCCTTTGTTGTGCTGTCGCCTGTTGTATCATCATCCTTTGTTGTACTGTCGTCCGTCTTATCACCCGTCGGTGTATCGACTGTTGTATCATCCTTTTATTGTACTGTCGTCTGTCTTATCACCCGTCGGTGTATCGACTGTTGTATCGTCCTTTGTTGTACTGTCGTCTGTCTTATCACCTGTTGGCGTATCGACTGTTGTATCATCCTTTGTTGTGCTGTCGTCCGTCTTATCACCTGTTGGCGTATCGACTGTTGTATCGTCCTTTGTTGTACTATCGTCTGTCTTATCATCCGTCGGAACTTCAGCCTTTGTATCATTCTTATCATCAGTTGTTACAGCTCCCACTGCCAAAGCATCCGGATACAAGTCTGCATAATCTCCGAAGATTTCGTCCATTGTATATTCTGTACCAGCCAACATTGACTTAAAGTATTCAAGGTCTTTTTTCATCAATAATATCGTGGCTGTCACCCGTTGTAACTATATCACCAGGTATCAAATCAATTCGTCCGAAATCATACATTGCTCTAGCATACGATTCTTGAACATCAATTTCAGATAAGTAATATGTTAAGTAGCCTGCACGTCTTACCGTGATACTGTATACGCCTACGCCTGCCGCAGTAATTGTTTCTTGCGAGAATTCAAACTCACCGTCAGCTCCTGTTACAACTTTTTTCTACAAGTGCACTATCAGGATCTGTAATCACATCATATTGTTGTGCATTAGGGACTTTATACAAGCTTACTGTGGCAACATTGTCACCGTCAGCAACTGTATTAACGTTACCTCTGATAGTTGTTTGTAATTCCGAAACAAGTTTATCATGATCTCTTATAACCTTAACCTTATAACGTCCTGCTCCTCCGACATCATTTGTAATAATGAATTCAAAGTTATATACAGTCTTTGAAAGGTCAAGTCTTGCTACTGTAACAAGTTGATCTGTAACTTGTCTGTCGATTTCGACATTATCCAACTTAACTGCGATAGTTGTTTCTGCACTGTCTGTTGTATCTGCCGTTGCGGTAAATTCAATTTCTTGTGCAAGAACCGGAACTTTTACAGTATACGAAATTGTATTCTGTTCAAATTCAGGATCAAGTTCATAATATTCATCATCAGGATTATCGTCAGTTACCTCAAGGTTTGTCAAGAATGCTGTATTCTGTTGAATCACCTTAAGTACATATGTTGTCTTTTCCGTTTCATCAAGTGATGAGTAAACTGTTATGAAGAATATATCTTCATTTGACGTTGTACTCAAATCATAATCATTCGGAACATTATCAACATTTTCTGTTGATACACCGTTATGTGTTATGATAACCGTATCTGCCGGTTCTCTTGAAGCTGCAAGAATATTTATGCTTTCCTGACCTGCCTGAACGATTGCCGAATACTTGAATGTTTCTGAATCGAACGGATCAATTACTGTTGAAGATGTATCGTAGTCGTACAAGTCAGTGTCGCCATCGTCAAGAACAAGATTGTCAAGACGAATCTTACTCTGTGCTCTTTCACTTCTTCTTACTACCACTCTGTAATATCCAACATCGTCTGCCTCTGGGCTGATAACAGTAAAGTCGATATTTGCAGTAGCGTCATCATCTTCCATAAACGATATAGGAAGAATAAATTCTTGAGCTATATCTGTGAACATTTCAACTTGATTTTCTGTTCCCAACTGTGCAAGAACAGTATCGTTTTCATATTCTTTCTTTTTATAACAAGTGAAACGCTGTTATCTGTATAATCAATTACTGTCTCATACAATCTGATAAGTTTGTTATAATTCTTATCAAGTTCATATTTACCGTTATTCGGTTCATCCTCTTCTATAACTGCCAAATCTGCAAGATATGCGTTACTCTTATCATAAGGAGCTCTTATAACTTTTAGAGTATATACCGCACTTCTCTCTTCGCTGTCGCCGCCCGGAAGAATCTTGTCATAAGTTATCTTAACCAATACTGTAAAGTTATCTTCATCAAGCGGTGTATCAATAGTCTTTCTGTAAGCACTTACGTCTACAGCCGGATCATTATAATCGACCGAACCGTCTGGCAATACCTTACCTATTTGAATTCCAACGTTCTGGTAAGATTCTGCAATTACATCGAATTCTTCAACCGATTTACCGATATAAACGTGGTAATCACCGTAATTTGTACCGTTAAATGTTTCTGACATTACTGCATCAGGTGATGGTTCAACTCGTAGATTCGTCAAAATCGGAACATCTGTCTTATAAATATTAACAATGTATTCCGAAACATTTTCAAATCCACTTTCGGCGTATTCTGTTACTCTGAACTTGAATACTCCCTTATCTGTATCATCAAGTTGTGCCTTAATGTAGTCACTAAACTGTGTAGTTACTGTATAGTTGTCAAGATATTCACTTCTGACAACATCATTACCACCATAAACATCAAATATTTCAATATAAGCATTATCATCATTCAACGGATATGCAAACAATTCTATATCTGATGTATCAACCATGACATTGTACTTATGTACATTGCCTGTCACTGACTTATCAAATGTACCCATTGTACCGTTTCCGTCTTTGACAATAATGTCTTTCAAGAACGGTTCAAAGTGATCTGATCGCTTATCAGCATTGACGAACAATGTGTAAACATAACTGTTTCTGTCATCAGCTGTTACTCTTATCGTGTACTTTTCTCTGTCTGTACTGATAAGTTCTGTTATGTTGCCATCCATAACTCTTCTGCCGTTTACTCTTATAACCGCATCTGGATCGTTTGCTGTCAAATCAAATGGTAGATTATTAACCGCATCAGTATTTACAACAGTAGATGAGTATCCGTCTGTTATATCAACTGTATCACCGTTTACGATTAAATCAGTAAGTGCTGTGGTTGACTTACGGATTATTGTCACTGAATATCTCTGTTTTGCCTTAGAATCATTTCCTGTTTCTACAATAACCGTTGTTACCGGTTTAGAGATTGCCACCGTGTTGCCACCGTGTACATTGACATTTGTTCCGTCATATTCCGGAGTTGCATTTATTACAACTTCATCTGCATTGCTATCAACGTAAGCATAGTAGTTCACGTCACGAGCTGTAAAGTCTGTTGTAAATTCTACATTCTTACCTCCGGCTCTTACTGTCAAGTCTTTCAAATCAACAGATTTAATCGTATCATGAGTACGTCTGTTAATTGTCAATGAGTATACGCTTGTAGGATAATTTGTTTCCTTAGACGGATATACCATAAAGATTACTGTCGAATCTTGTCCTGCCGGTGATGTAACATCAAATGTTCCATCGTGGTTATTTACAACGTGAGATGTTGATGACACAGTTGCAACAACCGGAACATAATCCTTTGTTTCTTCAACAAAGTGTGTAAGCAATTCTTCTGTATCAACGGTAATAGTATCAACATCGAACGGCACTGTTACATAATAGTTATGTATCGACGGATCAAACACAGGAGCCATGCTACCCTTATCAACTGCAAGATAATCAAGTTCGGCGATTGTATCGTTAGGTCTTACAACATTTACAACATAATGTACTGTTGTCTGAGATGCCTTAACACCTGTATCACCGTTACTCTTTACAAAATCAATTTCTGATGTAAGAACTATATCAAAGTAATTTGCACCATGTTTCAATTTTGTAATACCAAGGTGATTATCTCCCATATATGCTTTTTCAGCATCTGAAAGTTTTTTCTCCGCTGCTTGTAATCGGCATATTGTTGATTGTCACATACATATTTGTTGTTTCATCGAAATACGGAATCATATTGATTTCTTCTGTATCTTTATCAACAACAACTGTGTAAGAGTATTGATCACTTCTGAATTCAGGAATTATAGGTAATTCTTCATTAGATTCTGTTAACTTTAAGCCGTCAAGTTTCATATCACCGTCATACTGAGCTTTTTAGCTTTATCTTCGCCCTTGTTAATTACTACTGTGTATCTTTCCTTAGTTCCAAGTGTATTATCCACAGCGAATACAAGAACGTTATATCACCCTCATATAGTTTAACGCCTGTGACATTACCCGATACAAGAGTAGCATTATTAAGTTTAACGCTGTCATGCTGTCTTGCAGTATCTTCTTCAGAACCTACAGTTGCCTTTACCCATACCTCTGATGTATCGTTAGGTACATTCAGATAATATGCGTGTTCAGAATGATAGAAGTCACTTGATAATGTATATCTCGATTCTTCCGCTCCGGTTGATGAGCTGTAAATCTCTATCGGCAATTCAATATAAGGTCTATCCTTATTGTATGCTCTGTTTACAGTTACAACATAATGCTTTTTCTGTTCCGTTAAAGGTTACAACCTTGAACAACAATTCAGTATCGCCGTAAGGAACATTGGTCATTGTATAAGTTTGTCCGCTCTCTACTTTCACAGAACCATTATTTGTTGCATTATTACTTACATAGATATATGACTTACCATGTATTCCTGTCGGATCTTCAACCTCTTCAGGTCTTAGACTCGGAGTGAACGAGATACAGTATCTACATCATAATCATATGAGATATAGTAGTTTGTCAACTTCGCATTGAATAGCGGAGTAACATTTGAACCTTCTGTATAATCCATATGAATTATGTCGCCGGTATGTTCAGGTGTTGCACGGTGTGCATCAATTATGTAAGTTTCCTTTGTAATATTATCTTCGGCAGTTACTGTTATAATAACCTTGTTTGAACCGTAATGAAGTGGCATATCATTTAGTTCTGCTGTTGAGCCAAGGTTATAATACAACACTTCGCCGCCTTCTTTTTCTGATTCTTAGATCAGAATGTTCATCTGCTGCCTCAACTATCAATGAAAGCTTATCTTCATCGTAAGGGATTGCAAGGAAGTATTCATGAACGTCCTTATCAAACATCGCTGTCAATAGTGCATAGTTTTCAGAATTGATATTTGAAAGTTCTGCATTATGGCTAAGTTCCATCATAGTAGAAGTTGTATCTCTTACTACTACATTATCCGGACCCGCTGCTCTGTTGATAGTTACTGAATAGTATCTTGCATTCTGTACCTTACCGGCACCGTTAGATTCGCTTACTTCAAATACAACTGTGTTATCACCCTTTTGAAGAATCATCGGATATTCAAGCATATTGCTTACTAGCGTCTTCTTTTCAACCTTATTGTTATTTGAATCAACATAAGTTTCAAGAAGATATACGTCGCAGTTCTGTGCGCCAAGGTTCTTCGACAATGATAGCTTAACTTCCATTGTATCTTCGTCTACAGAGTCATAGTAGTTATAATCGTATTGATTATTTACAAATACTCTTTGTAAGCGGCTTGCCTGTGTCGGCTCTCATTATATTAGTCAAGTAAGCCATTTCAGGATCAAGATTAATATATGAATCCTTAAACAATTCAATAGCATATTCTGATGTTGTCTTATTAGTGTTATAAACATTGAATATAACTCTTAGTCTGTCACCCTCTGTAAGCTTTGTTCCGTAAACAACCTGACGGCTGCTTACCTGATTTGAAGACTGATTGTCATTCAAACTTACACGGTTAACGATTTCATAATCGAATCCATCGTCAAACGGTACCGCCGTTATTTTAATCGGCGTATCAGATTCATCAATTTCCTGAGGAATTGTAAAGTGGTAAAAACTTATCAGATGTATTATCCTCAACCGGAACTGAAACTGTATCATAATATTTATCACCGATTTGAATTATAATATCGTTTAGCTTAGCATAATCATCATTTGCAATTCTTGTTATGCTGAATGTGTAAGTCTTTGTAACAGTACCATCTTCTGAAGTTACATTTAGCTTAATGTCATTTATACCTTCCTTAAGCATAAACTTAACTTCTTCATTTTCTTCAAATATTCCGCTACTTGAATAGTTCATTGAGTTCTGGATATATGTACCTGTTGCATTTTCGCTCATTCTCAAATGCTTAAATGTAATATAAGTATCTGCGTTACTTACTGTGTAAGTATAATCAAGCTGCTCAGGTAGATAATCCGTGAAATCTCTATGAATATCAGCGTCTGTAGGCAATGTAAAGTCTGCGTTGATAAGGTCTGCATCATTGCTCATAGTTTCTACAACAAGTGTGTAGTTTCTATATACAAGATTTTCAACATCGGCAACTTCTTTATATTCAGTTACTCCGATATTAATTTCTTGTGGAATTGATACCTTATCTTTTGATGTAAATTGCTTTCCTGTAGTGTCATAGTAGTCATAGTTCTGAGTTGCAAAGCTACCAATCTTTACAAGTTTTCCTACGCTTACTGTTATAACTCTGACAGTTGCCTCATTTACATACGACGGCATCTTAGCAACGTATGCACCCTTTGGACCGGCTGCCTTTACATAATCAGCATCCCACTTAGCTGTCACCGGCATTGCATAACCAAGTTCATTGCTTGTTTCAAACGAGCCTTCCGGTGTTCCAAGCATAACTCTTAGAATATCAGGTGTTCCTGCCGGAATTATTGTCAATTTGTAATCCTGAGTATGAGTTAAATCACTGTTATCAGTCAATCTGATTGTCAATATGCTTTGTGTTATCACTACTGTTATGGTCATTTGTACCACTTTTGGCTGTTGCCATATCAGTAGATGTACTTACTGAACCAAGCTGTAAACCGGCTGAGTTTATTATGCTTGTTGTTACGTATGACGGATCGTCTGACTGTGCCTTGACTACCGGCTCTGTATCGTAATCAACATATGCGAGATATTCATTTCCGTAACGTTGTGCTCTTATTCCGTCAACAATTAGTGTTTCAAGGTTAAGTTCACGTTGGTTACGATTAATCTTAATTCTGTAATCTCTTGTTTGAGTAGCGTCTTCACTCTCTACTCTTACGATAAACTTATTAATACCTGTTGTAAGTTTAACGGCTGTTACAATAAATTCAATGCCGCTCCGGCAATATTCTCATGTCCTCCGACTTCTTTAAGTACAGTAATCAATGTACTTGAATTCTTATGAACATGATTTGCATAAGCATAAAAATATCTACCTGTTCAACATTTGCTCCTACAGTTACTTCATAATCTTCAGTATCATAATTATACTTAGGGATTCATTTCGTAACCTGTAACACCCAAACCTAATGTAGTATGGCTTAAGTCTGCATCGTTCGATCTGTGATGAACCATAGTTGTATACTGCTTTGTGTAATCTCCAAGTACAAGAGTTACCGGAACTTCAGCATAGCCGTATTCATCAAGTTCAAGTTCTGACGGCGTGTATGCTCTTGTTACAGGGTTTTCTCCGCCATCAGTAACAGGAGTACTCTTAGCCTGTAAATCATATATGTCATTGTAATCACTACCGATATAAATCTTAAGTGTTTCACTAATGCCTTTTTCTTTTTTACAGATTTCAGTGCTTCTTGTGCATCTGCAACAAAGATGTACTGGTCTTTTTGAGTTATCAATGTTAATCTCATAATCGAATACATTCGGTTTAAAGTCTTTACCCTTGAATTCAATAGGATCTTCTGCAATAGCGTCAGGTCTTACTTCAAGTCTGTCAAGTGACATATCAACTGCCGTATAATTAATATTCAAGTAATATGCACCGTAAATACTTGTATTTGCAGGACGAATTATGAACATAAATTCGTTCTTGCCTTCCTTCAACTGTGTTACACCGGCATTTAATGCACCGGATGACATACTTCTCCACTGTTGATCCTGTGCAGATGTATTATTTAATCTTACCATTTCTATTGATGCCATCGGGTCAATAGCCTTGATATATACATTCGCCGTTGCCGTGTCATTGTATACATGAGATTCAAATACTCTGTCACTGCCAATAGTGTTATCTTCATCAGGAGCACGTCTTTCAACCGTTAGATAATCAAGAATGTTATCTATAGCTGACTTATTAATAAGTACAGTATATGTCTTATCAGGTTTATCAGCTGTTGCTGTTGCATAGATTGAGATTGGCACATATGTTGTTGCACCTTGAAGTGCGATATGTGAATTTGTAACAGTATTCGACAAGCTACTTATCTTCACTCTCGGATTCTGTTCACTCTCTGCTCCTACAACCGCATAGTATTCTGTATTATTAACATTTGTGAATATAGCTGTTACGCTTGACTCTGTCTGGTATGTCGGAAGTTCGCTTTCTGCTATATACATTTCTCTATCGTCATCCCAATTTGCATCTATTGTACTTTTGAACCTTAACTAACATACCATAATCTGCCTCGTCAAGTTTCAAAATTCTCAATGTGTATGGGTTTTCGATATTATTTACTGACTTAACAATAAAGTTGATAATTGTTGTGTTATCAGGTAACGGAACATTCTTTAGAACTACCGCACCCGGTGTTGAACCGTCCGAATATCCGTCTACTATGATAGATGACTCTGCACTCTTTGGTACAATCTTAATATCCGTCATTGTCAAGTTCATCGGAACTGTGGCAATAAAGCCTGTATGTCCGTCTGTACTTGCAAGTTGACCGTTATCAACTCCGTTTTCATATGTGTACTGAACATAAATCTTGTCTACGCCCGTACCGACCGGAGTATTGATTATATCAAGTCTGTAATATGTACAACCGTCTTTATCATTGTATTGACTGTTCTTATCATTTTCAGGGTTATAAGAAACGCTCGCCGGTACAATTCTGAAGTATAGATGCTTTTCTCTGTCATTTACAACTGTCAATCTGTTAGTTGTCTTTAGATATTTAACATCGTCACTGTTTGCAACAAATTCACCCTTTGTTTCGTCATACATTTCAATAGTTGCATAAATGCTTCTTGCTTTTAGTTCAAACTTAGAAGTTGCCGATCCCTCAGGCATATTGATTACATATGTATTAAACATACCTGCTATGCCGTTAAGAGTATCTTTTTCTTGTCCGTTTGAAACTGCAGATACATCAGATAATGTCTTCTTATCTGTGTAATCCTTTAATATCGACTGTCTTTCCGTATTCAAGAGCCGCATCGTTAGATTCACGTCTGATATTCAAGTTGTATTCCTTGATATTACCCTTACCGTCTTTCGCACGAACTCTTACTGTAATATACGGCTGATTATTCATCGGAACAGAGAATCTCATTCTTAGTGCATTTGGACCGCCAACATGATGATCTTCGTCTGTAACTAATATATTATTTCCGTCTTCATCAGTAGTATATTCAATCGGATAATATGCGGTTAATTCCGTAGTCTTATGGTTATTGGTTACATTGATATATGCAGTTGTTGCATTTTGGTTAATCAATACTTCATATGACGCAGGATCTGCAAGCTCGCACCTATACTTGAAGGTGTTGCCAATCTACCCGATTCATTTTCAATATGGCTGACACGCATTACAACTGACAAGTCAGAAGTTATGTCGCCGCCGTCTTTACGGATTAGTCGCAAGATTACAGGAGTAATCTGGTCAGGAAGTCCGCTTACAAAGTTTGAAGAACCCACATAAATCATATATTCGTAAGGTTTTGTAACAAGAACTTTTACCTTACCTTCTGTTGCAAAGCTTGGATTTTCTGAAATATGTTGAGTAAATGTGTAACTTTCGTTTTCTTCCTTAACGTCTGTAACAGCATCAACATATGCACTCTTATCTTTTGTTACAGCTTGAATTGAAACATCTTGTACATCGTATAAGATTTCTGATTCGTAAACCGGAATGTTATTTTCCAATCCAACATATGTAGCTTGGTTACCTTGAACAAATATATCCTCTAACGCAAGGTCATTGTTCTTTCTTGTCAAAGTCAATGTATAAACCTTTGGATATGGGTCATTTGCTTGGTTTGCAACGCTTACTATATATGATTGACTGTCTGATATGAAGTTTAGCTTAGCAACAACTGAATGTTTACCTGATACAGTCTTTTCATCACTGTCTGCTACTTCTTCACCCGTCTGCATATCACCTGTTACTGTAACGATTGCGTCTGAAATTGTAGCCTCAAATCTCATTGGTACGATAGTTGCACCATAGTTAATCTCAGCTGTAATTTCTTCACGTTCATGTGATATTGTTGCAGTCTGATAAGAATGTTCTTCATTGATATTATCTTCATCTATGATGTCCTTAGGCGCTACTTCTGCCAAATGCAATGTTCTGTCGTTTGAAACACGTTCAAGCAATAGACGATACTGTTTACCTGTTCCGACTGCGGAGCTGTTTACAGTATTCTGCATATTCTGTGATCTTACATAGATGTTGATTGTTACATTTTGACCCTTTCTTAGACCTGTAACTGTTGTAACCTGTTGCTTAATGTCGTACTTAGCAGCATTATGAATCTTAATGCTTGCATAATCATGTTCTGTACGTCCCTTAACTTCAACAGCTGTTACATCATTGCCGATATAAGCGATATATGTCGGTATTGAAGTATCTGTATAACCATGACTCTTCATCTCTTCAGCAGAAAGTTCTCTTGTATTAGGTCTTTCCATTGTTTCGATTGTTCCGACTTCACCTGCCCACAACGATACGAGTGTTTCTTTCATCGCCGTCAGATGTCGGATACTGCTTAGTTTCAAGGTTCATATTATCCTTATCCATTGGATAAAGTCTAACTTCATAATACTTCTTAGTTACTCCGTCTTCGGCAATCGTTTCAAAGTTCATAAATGTATACTCATCTTTATCCATTTCCTGAATCTTGTTTGTATACTTATAATGTGCATTACCATTACCGTAAACATATTGATATTGCTGATTATCATTATAAACTTCGTTTTCTTTGCCGTTGCCTACACGAACAATAGTGTGTTTCTTATCCATTACAATTCGAGTTGTAATTCCTGATGCAGCAATTGAAAGCGTTACGGCGCTGCTCTTCTTTCCTACATCATCTGATGACAAGTAACCCTTATATACAATTACCTCATGTCCGTTAGCATCAATATAGTTCTTATCGAACTCTTCTTCTGCCATACTCTGAGTATTCATTGTAGCAATCATAATCAAGTCAATATCTGAATCTGCCGAAACAGTTGTTATATCAACCACATGACTTGTAGTTGCTGAATTATCTTCAGCTGTTATTGTAAAGCTTACTTGTGCCTTTTTTATTAATTACATTAATCGGTACCAAGATGTAAGATGTATCGTCAGTCACTGTTTCGTGAACATAACTGTCGTCTACCTTAGTTACGTTAATAACAGCTTTGTTATTTGTCGCTCTGATATAAACAGGAACAAGGACATTACCGTCTTCATCTTCTTCAAGATACTTAGTCGAAACGGTTACTGCATAGTGAGCTACACCGTTTACATCTGTTGCCTTTGTCAAGTCTACATCACCGACATTTTCATCACTGCCAGGTACGATTAACTTTTCAATAGAAGCGTCGCTTGACTTTCTGTAAATCTTAATTCTGTAATGTACTTCCGTACCTGCCTCAGATGTTGAAACAATATCAACTATTGTAGGTACTGTTTCCGTACCTTCGGTATATGGATTAATCTTTACGTCTACGCTGTCACTTCTGTATCCGCCACTGATCTTAATATTGTAACTGAATTTACCTGATTGGTCAGGAGTTGATGTTGTTCCTGTTGCTGAGTAACTTGTATTCGGTTTCGTCAAATTGTTGTTTGTAAGTGCTTCGACAAACATTGTAACATTTTCTCTTGTTTCAGTCTTATCAATTCCGTATTCATATACATAAACTGTCTGACCGTTTTCGTCTGTTTCTGCCTTACTGTTTTTCCTTGTTAACCTTTTGTATCATTATCAAGGAATATTGTCAAATTGTCTTCATCCTTATACATCTGTGATACAAATAAGTTGTAAAATCTTGCTTGTGCCTACATAGTTACCGTCACCAATATCTGTTCCGGTTACATCGTCTGTTGCTCTCATTCCCACTTGTACTTTGATAAGTGTTACTGCATTATCGCCTGTTACAAGGTCTGCCATTGGAAGAGTATTATCCTTTAATGTTGTACCGTCATACCATTGTGACCATGTGATATGTTCATCATTATCAGCATACAACTTAGCTTTATTAGCATAAGTTTCACTTCCGTCATTTGGTATATAACCGTATCTTACATAATAGCCGTCCTTGTCAATCTTGATTTGACCAGGAGTACCAGGAGCAACTCTTGCTGTAAACTTACCTGTTGCAGAATCATATGTTGCTTTATAGCCATTGTTATAATTATCTACTGTTGCAGGATACATTGTAACTTCAGGAATTAGGTTTGTCTTTATAACATCAAGGTTATAGGCCTTTTCCGTCTTGTTATCTGTTGCCTTAACAAATATATTTGTTGAAGTTGTATCCGCTGTAAGTTTAAAGCCTGTCCATGTATACTTGTTTACTGTATACTTATCGTTATCCTTAATATCACTTATCTGAACATTTGCAAGTGTTTCAACAGTCTTAGCTGTTAAATCTACCTTTTCAAGATCTTCAGGAACATACGCTGTATATCCTGTGATATTACCGTCGTCATCCTTATTAGGAACTGCGATTACAGTTTGTGTTGTACCGTTAGTGTCAACGTATTCTGCAATGACGCTTTCAAGATCAACAACTGTATTCTTAATAAAGATTCTCAACGTTGATTCAGAAACCTGTTCATAATGCTGACCTGCATAATATACAACCTTTACAGGAATATCAAGCGACTTGCCTTCTTCAAGGTTAGGTACTTGTACAGTACCGTATCTCTGATTCAAAGTTGCGTCGTTATAAGTATAACTTACATTGACTCTGTTATCATCAGGGGATAAGTCCGATATTAGTATTATCTGCACGGCTTTACCAAAGCATTATGTGTTACGTTTCCGTTTTCATCAACAAGTTTGGTGCCTTATCACCCGTTGAACCGTTCCACTCTGTATAAGCTGTCAAATCAAGATTGATTTGAGGAACAATACTAATTGTGTACTTTCACGGTTTACTTCGTCTGTCGCAAATGACATATGCGTATCTTTAGCCAGGCTACCTGTCTGTGTTGTTTTTTTGCATTCTTTTTCGTATATGTCTTCTTTTCATACGAAATTTGTCAATACTGTCAGTACTGATATATACTCCTGCAAAAGAGTACTATCCTTGTTGTTGACGCAGTAAGTTCGGTTAACTTATTGATACTGTAAGGAACTCTTTACTATGAATTCACGCCCATCTGATACAAGATATGTTGTATCAAGCGTTTCTATTGTTCAATGCCGTCTGCATCTATGTACTTTTAAGTGATTCAATGTCTGTCTTATCGTTAATTCGCTGATTCTCAGTATGCTTTCTATCGACACTTTATCTTAATTTGATGGTCTGATTGAAATTACCACAATATAATTGTCATCATTAATCTCGCATCTGGCTTATTGTCCATATTGCTTATGGTGCCTTGCTTTTGTTCCATTTGCATGGAACATTATAAGATGCTGTCGCCGATCCGCCTTAATATATTAGTCTGCTCTTTTATCTGTTGTAATAATAGTTAGTTTTATATATATCAGCTGTTGAACTAAGCATCATTTCTTAATATTACTGATTTCCTCAGTGCTGTCTACCTTTTAACTGATTCAAGACTTGTATTTGCTCTTAGTATTGTCAATGTAAAGTATATGTTCTTATCATTTGTACTTGATGAAGGTTTTGTTAATGATATTACATTCTGTTCATCGCTTGTTAACTGATATTCCTTTATATTCATCATACGCGACGTCCTGCGCGTCGTATCCGGTCCAACTGCAAATCTCAGTCGAACTAGATTCCGCCCTCCTTAATGTCTGTCAATGAAACATTTTCAATTTATTGCAGCATATGTATCATCGTCAACCTTTCGGCTCTGACAATTTCATCGCCCTTGGCGTGCCCTCATACAAGTCGATAAGCAGTCAAGAGACTATTATTATCGTCCTTTCCTTATAAATTTCCATATGATATGTTATTGAACGAACTCTTGGAATATTAGTATTCTCATACTAACCTGAATTCCTGTAAGCATCCGCCCTTTCAATGCCAAATGTGATGAATCATAATAGCTATTTTAAGAAGCATACTCGGTTCAGGTGCGTCAGGAAGTACCTGTTGTAGCTCAGCATTAACGTCGCTTGCCTCAATTCGTGTATATCTGTATAATTGCCATTCATGAATATCTCATAAACATCAGCTGCCTTGCTGTCTATTGATTCAGAAACGGTTGATAATATGGAAATTACCTGATGCGTTTACTGTCTTTAGTTCAAGATTTTAAGTATATATAAGCATTAACTTATATTCAGCCTTAGCTTGTCCAAGTTTGATGATACAACAGTAATCTTCTTTAGCAGTAACTGGTGCAGAGCCTCAAGAAATATCTGTATGTCTTGATGCAATCTCTGTATTACTGTCTATTTGGTGTTTATGTTTGTATTATTAAGTTTGAGTAATTGGAAAGCATTGGTATATTACTTGTCTTGCTGTGAAGAAGAAATCCATGCTATATTCAAGTTTTCTCCCTTAACTGCCTGAACTGTTCCCCTCAATGCTGTTGGCGAGTATATCTTAACTTCTACTTTTCAAGATTTGTATCTTCATTTGCCTTGTGCTACATTTAGATAAATTGTCTTATATGTATTTCTTTACTGCATCTTCTGTACGAATTTTTAAACTCGAATGTTGTCACTTCCGTTGGTATCTATTCTCTTTTCAAATACACTGCTATTTACAGCCGAATTTGTAGAGCTGCACCTACTGATGCGTGTAATCACTGCTTAATATATAGTTATTGCCAGTTTGCTGTAACTCCACCTAGGAATATTTGTCTTATCTTCACTGACAATCACCCATAAAAATTAAGTCATTTGTTTTTATTTGTTGTTGTAAATAGGTGTTTTATTATCTATATTCTTTCTGTATAAATCTTTAGAATCTCACCTAAGGCCTAGGTTCTGTCTTCTTAAGTTTTAGAGTATATCTGTATGAATACTTCTTACTGTTCCGGAACTGCTACATACAGGACATATAGAATCTCTTAAATGTCTTTCAGACATATTG
>VOFK01003238.1_pt1 | contig 20347 bp, 24 predicted proteins | sample 5384121 | NCBI WGS metagenome assembly VOFK01 (sample SAMN12384730, study PRJNA508395) | human gut metagenome | isolation source: healthy gut J | host: Homo sapiens | reverse complement strand
AGCTTCTGCACAACGGCGTTCGACATCGACGTCACGGTGCTCCCCGACGCGGTGGACTCATTTTGACACGCGTGAACCTCCTGATCACCACGCGCGACAGCTGGACCATCTCCGTCGACGGAGGATGGCATTCCGAGGGCCGGACGATGGTCGGACTCTCCGGACGCCAACATCCTCGGCTGGGGCAACAAGCTCAAACTCATGACCAACTTCAGCCGCAAGGACTTCTCCTACGGCGGCAACATGGTCGAATACGAAATTCCCCCCAACCTGGGGACCTTCTCTACACCGCCGAGATCGGCGGAGGGGCGCGACTTGGCTACAACTCGACGCTCAACATGGGGCTGCGCAAAGAGTTCCTCAAACCCACGGACTACGAGATAGGCCTTACATACAGCGACATCAAATCCAAACGCTACATGGTCGAGCAGGACACCTCGCTGCTGGTCAAAGAGCGGAACCTCGACGTCGCGGCTACTGCACTACCTGCGCGGGATCAAATCGAGCGTTTATCTCGGGACGCTACAACTACCGGCGTGTGAGCCGCAGGCCCTCGTGGCCCCGGACTACAACCCCGCGCTGCACGACCAGGACGCCCTGCTGGTCGGGGGGGTCTCTACCGCGAAAAAAATTCTACACGGCCAACATGATCTACGGATTCGGTACGCGCGAGTATCTCGCGACGGGCTACAAGGCCGAAGTGACGACGGGCTATTCGTGGGGCGAATTCAACGACGCCCTCTACCTCGGCGCGAGCTACGAAACGGGTGGATTCCCGCAGACTGGCTACATCATGGGCGGCTTCACGCTCAAAGGGAAGCTACATAGACCTCGAAAACGGCATGTGGCAGCGCAGCGCCGTAGATGTCGACTGCGGTGGTTCTCCAACCTTTCCTGTTCAAGCGCAGCCGCATCCGCCAGTTCCTCGCCTTCAACTACACGCAGGGCTGGAACTGCGACGGCAGCGACGAGAGCATCCGCTTTCACGCGCACCGACGGCCTGCAAGCCCTCAAGGAGTACATCATCGGAACCAACCGCATGATTTCAACACCGAGACGGTGGTATTCACCCCTACCAGCCGCTGGGATTCCGCATCGCCGTCTGTTCGCCGACTTTCGGGCTGATCGGCTATTCGCCCAATATCTTCAAAAACGACTTCTTCACCTTCGTTCGACTGTCGCGGCTGCGAAACGAACGGCTGGTGTTCAACACGATCCAGATCCGGCTGGGCGTGGCCTTCGGCAAACGCGGACTGGTCGAGAGCGAATATTTCCGCCTTTCGAACCCGACACGCATGGAGCAGTACCGCTACCGACCGACGCGGCCCGAGATCGTCGAATTCAAATAGGCATCGCACAAAAAGCGGAGGATTCCGTGGAATCCGCCTTCGTGAACTTTTTTTATCTGCTTATGGTTTTTCCTTTAAGCCTTTACCTGCGGGCGCGAATCTCGACCACGCCGTTGCGCCCCTTCTCGCCGTAACGCTTCACGGCCTCGTCGCCCTTGTAGACCTCCATGCGCTTGATCTTCCCGGATTCCAGCCGTTCAACATCCTCTTTCGAGGCCTCCCTGCCGTTGATACGGATCAGCATGCCGTCGGGAAATCCGCCTTCAGCGTAACCTGTCCCTTATAAACCGACACCGAACTCTCCGGAGTGCCCTGAATGGTCACCTTATCGGCATGCCCGGCGTCCGCCGAAAGTTTAAGCGACGTTCCCACCGCTTTCTGCGCGCTTCGAAAGCTGTGCCGAAGTCTCCTTTGCGGGCCGCTTCAAGCTCCTTCTGGGCCTTGTCGAGCGCTTTCTGGGCCTGCTTCCAGTCATCGGAACTCATATACTTGCGGGCCAGTTTCAACCCTTCGCGGGCGGCTTCGATCCCGGCTCTCCCGGCTTCGATACCCTCCCGGCCGACTTCGCGGCGGCTCTTTGCGCGGCAGCCGCCTGTTTGGTCGTAATCGTTATCACGCCCTCATACCCCCTTGTCGGCAAACTCCCGGGAGATTCGTGCCTTTGATCACCGACATGCTTTCAATCTGATCCGGGTCGAGCGATTCGATTTCAGACACTTGTACGCCGTCGACGATAAATACAGGATTCGACTCGACCGACGAGCCGTTCTCGACCTTGAACCGATACGATTTCGCGATTCCGGCCGTATTCACCACAACCGTTCCGTCTTTTTTCGGCCTCGTACCGTGACCGATCACCCGCACGGTTGTCGACTCGTTCGTCCTGGCGCTGTCCGCCCGGGTGACCGTCACGACTTTGCCTTTCAGTCCCGGGACCTGCGCCCCATCGCCCGGTTCTCCGGTCTTTTGAGCGTTACAAGAATCACGCCGTCGGCGGCCTTTCGCCGTACACAGCCATCGAAACGGAATCCTTGAGCACGGTGATCGACTTCGATCCGGTCGGCAGCGAGGCTGTCCATCGACTTCACCTCCCGGCCGTCGACCAGAATCAGCGGTTGTTGCCCATCGGAAAAAGATTTCGACCCCCGAATGTAAATCGTACTGGTTTTTTTTACCTTTGTCTTCCGGAAAGACATAAGCGGTTTCAGGCGAAAGCCCAGGGCGACGGCCGTGAGCGGCAGGAGCAGGAGCGCCCCTGGCCCCGGCCCACCGCGACGATTTTTTACGCAACATCATGGTAATACGGTTTTTAAGTTTACTGTGATTAAAGCTGTTGGCAATCGAGTACCACCTCCCGCCGGCAGCTTTCTTTATTAACAACATCTGGTAACTCCGGGCGTCGACGCCGCTGTCGAGCACCGCCTCGTCGGCTTCATATTCGTGGATGGCCCGCAGTTCGCGGCGCAGCAGCCACATCGCGGGGTGAACCATTGCAAGCAGCCCCGCAACGTCGGTCACGATCAGGTCGAGCGAATGACGCAGCCGCAGGTGCCCCGTTCGTGAAGCAGAATCGCCCCGCCGTTTTCCGCCAGGTCCCTCTCGACATCACGATATAGTGGCCCCAGCTGAAAGGCGTCACGGGCCGTTCCGTGCGCACCAGCACAGCCCCGTCCTCCAGCCGTTCGCGACGTCCGCCGCGGATCAGACGCAGGACTCCGATGAGCGAACAAAAGCGTCCACAGCAGCGTGGCGGGCCGCCCCCTGAGCAGGAATGCCGCCCCGGCGAGCATCTCCCACGGAAAAGGTTCGGAAAGCGGTTCGGCGAAGGCCGTCGCAACAGCCTCCCCGTCCGGGATTTCCGGCAGGACGGGGGCATTTCGCGGTAAACCGTGATCACGCACAGCGGCAGCACGAACGAGAGGAACATCGCCCCCAGAACCACGATCCGGTTGAAGCGGTGGAAGGTCTCACGGCTCAACAGCAATTTGAAAAAAGAGGTAGAAGACAGCCAGGCAGACGCCGACTTTCAGGCTGTAAATCATCAGGTCGTACATGGCGCTACCGGTTTTGATTTTCGATGCGGTCGATCAGGCTGCGCAGTTCGCCGAGCGAGATCTTCTCCTCCTCGACCAGCGCCGAGACCGCCCCGAGGTAGGAATTCTCGAAATAGCGGCTGATCACGCTGCCGAGCGTCGAGCGCGAAAAACTCCTCCTCGCTCACCACCGGATAGTATTGGTAGGTGCTGCCGAAGGAGTTGTGGGCGACATAGCCTTTGGCTTCGAGCGCGCGGACCATCGTCGAAAGGGTGTTGAAATGGGGTTTGGGATCGGGCGAAAGGGGCCACCAGTTCGCGTACGAACAGCGGACCGTGCTCCCAGAAAGCAGCGCATCAGCTCTCTTCCCTGCGGGTCGTTTTTCAGGTTTTTCATATTTCACGTAAACAAGCGTTATCAGGTATCGTTTTCAGTTGAAACGGAGGCATTCCAGCATACGGCGGCGCAGCAAAACGCCCGGTCCGGTCCCGATGCGGCGAACGGCGCCCTCGCGGCCGACGATCCCGCCGGATTCGTCCCACGACTTTCGGACACGCCCGGCCGGCAAATGCTCCCCCTCCGGAACAGCCGCCCATCGCTTCATCGGTCCTTTTCATGCACCCGGGAGCAAAGGTAACTAAAAAATTCACATGCAACTATTTTTACATAGTTTTTAAACTAAAAAATTTAGTTATGGCTTTTTTCCGAATTTGAAGATTAATCCGTATCTTTGAATTATGGTACTTATAGCCGACAGCGGATCGACCAAATGCACGTGGATCGCCAGCGACGGCGCACGGACGACAAACGTGCGCACGCGGGGATCAACGCCGTGCAGCACTCTCGGCCGAACAGATACGCGAAGCCCGCGGAACTGCCGCCATGCGACGGCGTGACGAGCGTGAAATTCTACGGCGCGGGGTGCGGCGAGACCTTCCCGGAAGCGAGCGAGAAAGCTGCGCCGGGAGTTGGAAGCGCACTTCGGAACGACGGACACATGGTCGAATCGGACCTGCTGGGTGCGGCGCGCGCGCTCTGGGGCCGCGGGGAGGGCATCGCCTGCATCCTCGGCACGGGATCGAACTCCTGCCTGTGCCGCGACGGCGAAATCCTGAAAACGTCCCCCGCTGGGCTATGTGCTGGGCGACGAGGGCAGCGGGGCCGTGCTGGGGCGCAACCTGGTGAACGGCATCTTCAAGGGGCATTCCGCTGAAAGAGGAGTTTCGCGGCGCACGGGCTGAATTACGAGGAGATCATCCGCCGCGTCTACCGCGCGAGCCTTTACGCCAACCGCTTTCTGGCCTCGTTCGCACCTTTCATACGCACGCATATCGACCGCCCGGAGATCCGGGAGCTGGTACTCCGGTCGTTCCGCGACTTTGCGTCCCGCAACTTGAGCCGCTATCCGGCGGAACTCCCCGTATCGCTGCTGGGCGGCGTGGCGGGCCCACTTCGAGGCGTTGCTGCGCGAGGCGCTGGAAGCGGAGGGCCGCCGCGTGGAAAACCATCAGAATCGCCCGCCGAAGGGCTTTTGAAATACCACTATGGAAGATAGAATCACCGAACAGGATTCGGCCTTACGACGACCCGCAACGGATGTCGGTGCACGACATCCTGACGGGCATCAACCGCGAGGACGCCCGTGTGCACGAAGCCGTGCGGCGGACCATCCCCGTCATGGAGCTACTCGTCGAACGCATCGTCGGGCGCATGCAGCGGAGGCCGGATGTTTTACATCGGCGCCGGGACGAGCGGCCGTCTGGGGTCACCGACGCTTCGGAGCTGCCCCCCCGACCTACGGCGTGCCGTTCGACCGGGTGATCGGGCTGATCGCCGGAGGCGACGGGGCTTTGCGGCGGGCCGTGGAGCACTGCCGAGGACGACATCGAAGGAGCGTGGCGCGACATGGCGCCCTACCACCCCACAGCCGGCGATGTGCTGATCGGCATCGCGGCATCGGGAACGACGCCCTCGTGATCGGCGGACTGCGCGCGGCGCGGCGCCACGGACTGCTGACCGGCTCGATCACCTGCAACCCCGCGTCGCCCGTAGCGGCCGAAGCGGAGTATGCCCTCGAAGCCGTCGTGGGGCCCGGAGTTCGTGACCGGATCGACGCGCATGAAGGCCGGAACGGCCCAGAAATTGATGCTCAACATGTTATCTACGGCGGTAATGATCCGGCTGGGACGCGTCGAAGGCAACCGCATGGTCAACATGCAGCTGACCAACGACAAAGCTCGTGGCCCGCGGAACGCGGATGGTCGCCGAGGCGTCGGGGCTTGACGAAACCGAGGCCCGCGAACTGCTGCTGCGCTGGGGTTCGGTGAAGCGGGCACTGGAGGAGATCGGAAAATAGACAAAACGAATACACTTCGACGTACAAATCGCTTTCGACCGCCGTCATTGCCGCCTGCGGAGCCATCTACAAGCATGGCCCCCTTCGCCCCCCCTCCGGAAGGGGAGACGACGCATGCTCCCGGCAGTTGAAACGATAAAGCATATGACCGCATAAACAGAACAATGGCTAAACTTTTTTCCGACCGCGAAATACGCGCCATTGCGGTATTCCTGCCGCTGGCCGGGCTGCTCATCACGGCGCTGGTGCTGGTGCGCCCGTCGGCCGACCCCGAAGCGGCCCGGCGGGCCGAGGCCGAGATGGAGGAGGCGTTGCCCGCGGACAGCGTCGTGATGTCGCATTTCGACCCCAACACGGCCTCGCTCGACGACCTGCGGCGACTCGGGCTTACGAAGCACGAAGCGGTGAGCCTGCTGAAAACCGCGCCGCGGGCAAAGTGTTCCGCATACCCGAGGACCTAACGCTCTGCTACGGCATCAGCGACTCGCTCTACCGGCGGCTCGAACCCTGGGTGCGCATCGGCCGCAAATACGCCATCGCACCCGAAAAAATACCGCACGGGGCGCATTCTCCCCGAACCGCTCGCACCCGGGCCGTTCCGCATCGACACCGTGAGCGCCCGCTACCTGCGCGCCATCGGGGCCTTGTCGAAGCGTCAGGCCGAGGCGTTCATCCGCTGGCGGGATTTGAGCGGCATCTACGACATGGAGGACCTGCGCGAATGCTACGTCGTGAGCGACTCGGTGGCCTCCGCGCTCGAACCCTACGTCATCTTCCCCGAGCGGAAGCCCCGTCCGATCGAGGAGCCCGTCGAGCTGAACACGGCCGATTCGGCCGCCCTGCGCTCGGTTGTGGGCATCGGTCCCAGGACCGTCGTGGCGATCATGCACTACCGCGAACGGCTCGGCGGATTCGTCCGCGCGGAGCAACTCGCAGAGGTTCCGGGAGTGACGGAACGCAATTATGAGAAAATTTTGAAACAAATTTACTGCGATAGTTGCAAAATTCGAAAATTGATATTAACTTTGCAAGCCCGAAAGTGTTGGGGAAACACCCCTACATAGCACCGCAGGCATTACGAAAATTGCTGAAAGCAAGACAGTTGAAAGGAGGTTGGAGTACCGCTGGAGAATTGGTGGAACAGAACATATTGACCCGCGAGGAGGCAGCACGGCTGGCTCCTTATTCGTAATTCGGGTCGGACAGCGGACCTGCCGACGAATAAAACGAGCGTTTTTGGGGAAGATGCATCGAGGATGCGCACCCCGCAGTTTTCAGAACGAACAAACAGATTCAAAACAACAAAAAACAAAGAATATTATGATTATCATGCCGGTAAAAGAGGGCGAAAACATCGAGCGCGCCCTGAAAAAGTTCAAACGTAAATACGAGCGCACGGGCGTCTTGAAGGAGCTTCGCCGCCGCCAGTACTTCACCAAGCCTTCGATCGCGAAGCGCGAGGCGATGCAGCACGCCATTTACGTGGAACACATGTACCGCGACGACGAATAATTTCCGCAAGATATGAAACAGAACCGGGAACACTCCGAAAAGGAATGTTCCCGGTTTTTCTATGCCGTAATCAGCCCGATCAGCGCAGGAACAACAGTTCGCGATACTTCGGCAGCGGCCAGATCTGATCGTCGACGATCTCTTCCAGCTTGTCGATATGGCGGCGGATCTCGTCGAAGCAGACAGCCACGGTATCGTGGTAGGCAATGGCCTTTTTCACGCGGGTCTCGATCCGGTTGGCAACCTTGGGGCGTCGATCATCTCGCCGGTGAGTTTCTGGATCGAGGCCGTATGGTCCTGAATCTTCTTGATAAGCAGAATGTCCGACGAGGCGTTCAGCCCTCCGATCTGATGCATCTTATAGACCTTGTCGAGCAACTGCGCCTCGTATTTCGAAGCGATCGGCACGATGTGGTTCATCGCCAGGTCGCCCAGCACGCGGCCTTCAATCTGATTTTCTTGGTATAGGTCTCCCACTTCACCTCGGTGCGGGCTTCGAGTTCGACCTTGGTGAAAACTCCCATATCGCCGAACATCTTCAGGCTCTCCCTGTCCAGGTAGCGGTCGAAAATCAGCGGCGTCGAGGTCTCGCAGTCCAGACCGCGCTTCTTCGCCTCGGCCTTCCACTCGTCGGAATAGCCGTTGCCGTCGAACCGGATGGCCTTGCAGGCCTTGATCATCTGCTTGAGCACCTCGTAAATGGCCCTCTCCTTCTTGGCCCCGGCCTCGATCTTGGCGTCCACGGCCTTCTTGAACTCGGTCGTTCGTATGCCATCGCCGAGTTGAGCACGATCATCGCCTCGGCGCAGTTGTCCGACGAACCCACGGCGCGGAACTCGAAGCGGTTGCCCGTGAAGGCGAACGGCGAAGTGCGGTTGCGGTCGGTGTTGTCGAGCAGCAGCGTCGGGATGTGCGAGATGCCGCTCATCTTGAAGACGTTCTTGGCGTCGAAACGGATGGCATCGTCGCCCCTTCGATGCGGCCAGCTTGTCCAGCACGGCCGACACCTGCGTTCCGAGGAAGGTCGAGATGATGGCGGGAGGCGCTTCGTTGGCGCCCAGACGGTGGGCGTTCGTGGCGCTCATGATCGACGCCTTCAGCAGGCCGTTGTGCTTGTACACGGCCGAAATGGCGTTGACCAGGAACGTGATGAACTGCAAGTTCTCCGAAGCGGTCTTGCCCGGACCCAGCAGGTTCACGCCCGTATCGGTGCCCAGCGACCAGTTGTTGTGCTTGCCCGAGCCGTTCACCCCCTCAAAGGGCTTTTCGTGCAGCAGCACGCGGAACTGATGACGGCGGGCGATCTTGTCCATAATGGTCATCAGCAACTGGTTGTGGTCGTTGGCCAGGTTGGCCTCCCTCGTAAACCGGAGCCAGCTCGAACTGATTGGGAGCCACCTCGTTGTGGCGCGTCTTGACGGAATGCCCAGTTTCAGGCACTCGTATTCGAGGTCTTTCATAAAGCCATCACACGCTCGGAATGGCCCCGAAATAGTGGTCCTCCAGCTGCTGATTCTTGGCCGACTCGTGTCCCATGAGCGTACGCCCGTGAGCATCAGGTCGGGACGCACGGCCCAAAGGCTCTCGTCGACGAGGAAAATATTCCTGCTCCCCAGCCCAGGTAGGAAAAATGACCTTCTCGACATTCTTGTCGAAATAGCGGCACACCTCCGTGGCGGCCTTGTCGATGGCCGTCAGCGAGCGCAGCAGGGGCACCTTTGTAGTCGAGCGCCTCGCCCGTGTAGGCGATGAAGACGGTGGGGATACAGAGCGTCGTGTCGACGATGAACGCCGGCGACGTCGGGTCCCACGCCGAGTAGCCGCGCGCCTCGAACGTATTGCGGATGCCGCCGTTGGGGAACGACGAGGCGTCCGGCTCCTGCTGTACGAGCAGCTTGCCGGAGAACTCCTCCAGCACGCCGCCCTGACCGTCCGGCTCGGCAAAGGCGTCGTGTTTCTCGGCCGTACCGCCCGTCAGGGGTTGAAACCAGTGGGTATAGTGGTCCGCACCGTGCTCCAGCGCCCACTGGCGCATACCCGCCGCGATGCTGTCGGCAACTTCGCGCGTAAGGGCGTGCGTTTTTCCATCGTGTCGAGCAGGGCCGTCATAGGTGCGCTTGTCGAGATACTTCCGCATAGCCGCACGTCCAAATACCTTTTTCCGAAGTAGTCCGACGAGCGTCCTCGGGAACTTTCACCTCGACGGCGTGTGATTTATGGCCGCATCGACCATCTTGAATCTGAGTAATGATGACATATACCTGACTGATTAAGGGTTTAGTGTTCGTAGAAAAAACTACGCGCGGGGAAGGGAACCCGATAATTGCTAAACTAAAACCTAACCTGAAATTCAACCGGACAACTGCCTCCCGCGGCAGGACCCGCCGACCTGACTAACCCGGGCCGCTTCCCCTGCCGGTATGTTTCGTTCTCGCTTTACAAATGTAATATTTTTCCGTTACGTTGTTTTACAAAATCGGCATTTTTCAAAAACAGCCGTTTTTTCATCATTTTCCCGAAAAACAACCGTTTTTCGCCGCACACACCCGAAAATTTCAAGTCATTTTTCGAAAAACAGCCTCATTTTTCACGAAAAATCCCCAAAATACATTTTTTTTTTTTTCGTTTTTTTCCAAAACAAGCAGAAATAAAGACCATTTTTTCAACCATTTCAACCACAACTAAAAAACAGCATCCGCGCCGGGCCGTCCGGAAATGCGGCGGCGGCGAAATCCGGAAAAATATCCGCTGCACTCTTATTTTTTCGTAACAATTTCTTGTTTCAATTCGGTAATAATTTTGTACCTTTACGTGCAATTTTGAAACTACACTAATACTAATCTCTAAATAGTCATGGCAAATACCAAACGTGAAAAGCTGTTCACCGAATTCCCGCCGGTTCCGACCGAAAAGTGGGAAGAGGTGATTACGGCCGACCTGAAAGGAGCTGATTACGAGCGCAAGCTGGTATGGAAAACGGGCGAAGGTTTCAACGTCCGGCCCTACTACCGCGCCGAGAACCTCGAGGGCATCCAGTTCTCTGGGCTCGCAGGCAGGCGAGTTCCCTTTTACGTACGCGGTACGCACGCGCACAACCGCTGGCGCGTACACCAGACCGTGAGCGTCGTATGCCCCCAAGGAGGCAAACGCCGAGGCACTGAAAATCCTCAACTCGGGTGTCGACTCGCTCGGCTTCGCATCGCGTCGGCGGATTTTTCGGCGGCAGACCTCGACATGCTGCTCAAGGACATCTGCATTCCTGCTGTCGAGATCACCTTCTGCGGAGAAAAATGGCCAATGTCGCCGAGCTCGTCCTGGCGAAAGTCGAAAAAGGAGGGCATCGCCAAGGAGGATGTCCGCATCGCATTCTGCATCGACCCGCTGGTAAAGGGCTGTCGCAGAAAGGCGACTTCTGCTCGCCCAACGGCGAAAAAAGTGCATCGCCCGCGCATCGTCGAGCTGATCCACAAGACCAAGCGAGTACAAGCACGTGCGCATCGTAACCGTTGCGGGACAGACCTTCGGCAACTCGGGTTCGACCATCGTCGAGGAGCTGGCCTTCACCCTTTCGGCCGGCCACGAATACCTCGTGCGGCTGACGGACGCAGGGGCTGGACGTCGACGCGGCCGCACGCAACTGCGCTTCTCGTTCTCGGTAAGCTCCAACTATTTCATGGAGATCGCCAAATTCCGCGCAGCACGCATGCTGTGGGCCAACATCGTCAAGGGCTACGGCCCGGCGAAGAACTGCGCCTGCAAGATGCAGATACACGCCGAGACCTCGCGCTGGAACCAGACCGTCTACGACCCCTACGTGAACATGCTGCGCGGCACGACCGAGGCCATGTCGGCCACCATCGCCGGCGTACATTCGCTGGAGGTGACGCCGTTCGACGCCGCGTTCGAAAACCCCACGGAGTTCTCGAAGCGCATCGCCCGCAACGTCGAACTGCTGCTGAAGCACGAATCGCACTTCGACCAGGTGGTAGACCCCGCAGGCGGCTCGTACTACGTCGAGAACCTCACGCAGTCGATCGCAGCCGAGGCGTGGAAGCTCTTCCTCGAATTGGAGGAGAAGGGCGGCTACACCGAAGGCTTACAAGGCCGGCCTGATCGTCGAGCGTATCAAAGCGTCGGCCGCAGCCAAGGACAAGAACATCGCTACGCGCCGCCAGACGCTGCTCGGCGCCAACCAATATCCCAACTTTACGGAGGTCGCCGGCAAGGAGATCACCGCCGAGTCCGATACGCGCAAGCAGGCCGAGGGCAATGTACTCGTCCCCCTACCGCGGCGCCATGGCGTTCGAAGAGATGCGCCTGCAGGTGGATCGCAGCGGCAAGGAGCCCAAGGCATTCATGCTGACGTGCGGCAACCTGGGCATGGCCCGCGCCCGCTCAGTTCTCGTGCAATTTCTTCGCATGCGCCGGCATCAAGGTGATCGACAACACTTATTTCAAGTCGATCGAGGAGGGCGCGAAGGCCGCACTCGAATCCAAGGCCCAGATCGTGGTGGTCTGCGCAAGCGACGACGACTATGCGGAGGCAGCCCCGAAAGTCAAGGAGCTGCTCGGCGGCAAGGCGATCCTGGTGGTTGCCGGGGCACCGGCCTGCGCACCCGAACTGGAAGCGCAGGGCATCACGAACTTTATAAACGTGAAGTCGAACGTCTTGGAAACACTTAAATTCTACCTTAAAGAGATGGGAATCTGATCATGAGAGCTAAATTTTCAGAACTGACATACGAAGCAGGCGGGCAGAAGAGTGCTGCGCCTCGAAAGGCTGCGGACAGGTGGAGCCGTGGCTGACGGCCGAGGGCATTCCCGTCAAGGGCGCCTATACGGCCCAGGATCTCGAAGGCATGGAGCACCTGAACTACGCGGCAGGTATCGCCCCGTTCCTGCGCGGCCCCTACTCGACGATGTACGTGATGCGCCCGTGGACCATCCGCCAGTACGCCGGATTCTCGACCGCCGAGGAGTCCAACGCATTCTACCGCCGCAACCTCGCCGCCGGACAGAAAGGTCTGTCGGTGGCCTTCGACCTGGCAACGCACCGCGGTTACGACGCCGACCACCCGCGCGTGGTGGGCGACGTGGGCAAGGCCGGCGTGTCGATCTGTTCGGTGGAGGACATGAAGGTATTCTTCAACGGTATTCCGCTCGACAAGATGTCGGTGTCGATGACCATGAACGGCGCCGTGCTGCCGATTCTGGCCTTCTACATCGTGGCGGGTCTGGAACAGGGCTGTACGCTCGACCAGATGGCCGGTACGATCCAGAACGACATCCTCAAGGAGTTCATGGTGCGCAACACCTATATTTATCCACCCGAGTCCTCGATGCGCATCATCGCCGACATCTTCGAGTACACCTCGAAGAACATGCCCAAGTTCAACTCGATCTCGATCTCGGGTACCACATGCAGGAGGCGGGCGCCACGGCCGACATCGAGCTGGCGTACACGCTGGCCGACGGTTTGGAGTACCTGCGCGCGGGTGTCAATGCAGGCATGTCGGTCGACGCCTTCGCACCCCGCCTGTCGTTCTTCTGGGCCATCGGCATGAATCACTTCATGGAGATCGCCAAGATGCGCGCGGCACGTATGCTGTGGGCCAAGATCGTCAAGCAGTTCGATCCGAAGAATCCCAAGTCGCTGGCGCTGCGCACTCACTCGCAGACCTCGGGCTGGTCGCTCACGGAGCAGGATCCGTTCAACAACGTGGCACGCACGGCCATCGAGGCCATGGGTGCCGCACTGGGACACACCCAGTCGCTGCACACCAACGCGCTGGACGAGGCGATCGCCCTGCCGACCGACTTCTCGGCACGTATCGCCCGTAACACCCAGATCTACATTCAGGAGGAGACCAATATCTGCCGTCAGGTCGACCGTGGGCAGGCTCCTACTATGTGGAGAGCCTCACCGAGGAGATCGCACAGAAGGCATGGGAGCACATTCAGGAGGTCGAGAAGCTGGGCGGTATGGCCAAGGCGATCGAGACCGGTATTCCGAAGATGCGCATCGAGGAGGCGTCGGCCCGCAAGCAGGCGCGCATCGACTCGGGCGTCGAGAAGATCATCGGCGTCAACGAGTACCGCCTGGACAAGGAGGCGCCGATCGACATCCTCGCGGTGGACAATACCGCCGTGCGCGAAAGCCAGATCAAGCGTTTGAAGGAGCTGCGCGCTTCGCGCGACGAGGCTGCCGTACAGAAGGCGCTGGCGGCTATCACCGAGTGCGTCAAGACCAAGCAGGGCAATCTGCTGGAACTGGCCGTCGAGGCCGCTGTCCGGCACTCGCTGGGCGAAATCTCCGATGCACGAAGTGGTTAAGCGGTACTTCAGAAGCATTATCCGTTCCATTTCAGGTGTATACTCTTCAGAAGTGAAAAAACGACAAATCGCTTCGGCGCGCCAAAGGCTGTGCGCCAGAGTGCGCCAAAGAGGCCGTCGGCCGCGCGTGATGATCGCAAGCTCGGCAACCGGAGACGGACGACCGCCAGGTGGTCACTTGGAGTTATGCCAAAACTTACTTATCGGCTTCGACGTCGACCGGGTCCCGCTGTTCAGACTCCGGAAGGAGAGCCGCCAAACCGTCAGCTTGACGTGCACATGATCGGCAGCGTATCGTCGCTGGCCGCGGCCACGCTCGTGCCGCGAATCATCGCGGGAGTTGAAAAAGCTGGGCCGCGAGACATCGCGTCGTCATCGTCACGGCGGCACGTGATCCCCGCGATGAAAGGCTACCGCCATCTTCGGCTGACACGCCGATCGCCATAAGATCCTCGAAATCTAACTCGCCGGGAAGTAAATTCCAGAAACTCGACAAAGAAACGCCGCGGTCGCAGACCAGGGCGTTTGTTCAGTACTTCGGGAACTTTCACCCGCGAAGACTTCGGAACGGGCTAATTTCGTTTCAGCTTTGTTCCATTTCGCATGAAGAAACCCTCATTCTGTTTGGCGCGTACTTGCCATCGGTCACATGAGCGCGAACATCGAAGGCGACCCCGCCGCACCGGAACCCTCCACCAACCGGACCGACAGCACCTGACGTTTCCGGGCACTGAATTCATCGGCCAGGCACTGGCTATCCGCGGCCCGACAACAGAACCGAGCAGCTCGTCCAGGAGGCCTGGCTCCCCACCCACCGGTCGTCCACCGGGCAGAAACTGTTCGGCATCGGAAAGGACCACATCGACGAAATGACGCTGAAAGGCGCGCAGTCCCCTCGTCCGGCTCCGGAAGAGCGACGGCATCGCCTTTATCATCCGCGTTCCGGACAACCTGATCGACCCGATGTCGGTGATCAGCGTCTTCCGGTTCAAGGTCAAGAAGAAGATGCGGATCGCCGAATACGCGTCGGTCGGAACCTTCGGCGACCGGCAGCGCAAACACGCTGGAACGGCAGCCCTTCATCTCGCGCCGGTTCGGAAGCAGCTCCTACCTCATCATCCTGAAAGGCGTCGAGACCGGAGAATACGGCATCACGGTCGATGCGCTGGGCAGTCTCAACGTTTCGACATTCGGGGTGGACGAATAAACCGCGTTCCATGACAAACAATCCCCGCAACCGAGGTTGCGGGATTGTCCGGCAATGGGATCACAGGCAGGCCTCCAGAATCCGGCGGGCCATGGCGCCGTCGACGTTCTGCGCCTCGCCGAACCGATCGCCGTCGGCGTTCTGCGGCGCGATGGTCCGAACCGATCACCCTCCGAAAAGCGGAGAGGCCCAGCGAACGGAAGACGCCTCGTTGGCCGCAATCGTCCGCTCGATACGCTCCTCCGTCGGAACCGCCGGTGATACCCCAGATACGCTCGCCGTATTGAAGGAGTTTGTCGCCCTTCTGCGCGCTCAGCACGCGCAACGTACCGTTGATGACGATGGCCAGCGTCGCCCCGTGCGTCAGTCCGTGCAGTGCCGTCAGTTCGTGGCCGATCATGTGCGTCGCCCAGTCTTGCGCCACGCCCATACGGATCATGTCGTTCAGGGCCAGCGTCGCCGAAAGCATGTATTCCGACATCGTGTCGTAATCGCGCTCGTCCGCCAGCGCTTTGGGAGCGATTTCGACCACCGTATGCAGGGATGCCTTCGGCCCAGCGGTCCATCAGCCGCGACTGATGGGGCGTGGTCATATACTGCTCCAGCACATGCACGAAAGTATCCGGCAAGTCCGCAGGCTACCTGACGCTTCGGCAGCGAATAGAGCGTCTCGGGATCGAGTATCGAGAAGAGCGGGTAGTCGCCGTAGAAAGGATATTTTTTCCTTGGTCTCGTAGCGCGAAATGACCGCCCCGGAGTTCATCTCGGAGCCCGTCGCCGAGATGGTGAGGACCGTCCAGCGGGAACGGTCTTGCCGGCCTGCCCCTTGAGGACAATGTCCCATGCATCGCCGTCATAGAGCAGCCCTGCCGCGATCAGCTTCGTGCCGTCGATGACCGAACCGCCGCCCACGGCCAGCAGGAAGTCCACCTTCCGCTCTTTGCCCAGCGCAATGGCTTCGCGCAGGGTCTCGACCGACGGGTTGGGCTCGATGCCCCAGAACTCGACCAGATCGCGGCCTTCGAGGGTGCGGCGACGACCTGATCGTAGACGCCGTTACGCTTGACGCTTCCGCCGCCGAAGGTCAGCATGATGCGTTTTCCGGCGGGAATGAGCTTCGGCAGACGGGCGATCTGGCCCTTTGCCGAAAACCAGTTTGGTCGGATTGTGATAGATGAAGTTGTTCATGGCGAATATTTATTTATCCTATTACGAAGAGAATGAATGACCGGACGGCTCCGAAACCGGATTGCACCTGGTTTGACAGGGCCTCCGGCTGTTAAAAAGCCGCCTACGCTCTAAAGATACAAAAGCCGGACTGCGCAGAGAATTCTCCGCTAATTTTTCAATCTTTGCGGTGAGAGCTGCCGGTTTTTAAACGAAGGCGGATGGGTGTACCGAAGTACGTCCCATTCGCGCCCTGCAGGAGCAAGAAAGATGCACCGTAAAATCAATCGTTTAAAGTACTTGCCGCGCAGGTCCTGGGCCATCTGCTGGATAGCCGGATGGCGAACTGCTGGGCCATGCCTCGGCTCGGCCATGGCCTGCGCGAACTTTCGCCTTCGGCGGTCTGCTTTTGTCGTCGGTCTTGACATCCCCGACCTCGAAGACATAGACGCCCGAAAGTCCCCTTCACGGGAGCCGACAGGGCACCCTTCTCGGCCGATGCGATGGCGCCCACCAGACGAGGCTCCATGCCCACGCCGTTCACGTAGAACGAACCGAAAGTCACATCGGAGAAGTCCTCCACCTCCGGAGCCGAGACTTGCAGCCTGTTCGGCGAGGGTCGAACCCGAAAGGCTCTTGACGATATAATCGTATTTTTTGTCGCGAAGAAGCTGCGAACGGATCTGGGCCGAAACCTTATTCAGCGGTGCGTACTCATTGTCGTCGATCTCGGTCAGCGTGGCAATCACGTAGTCCTTGCCTACATTGAAGATCGCCGAAAAGGTCGCCCTCTTCGCTCCGTAGGCCCAGCGGGCCACCTCGCGCGAATCCTCAAGGCCGCGGATCGTACGGTCGCCCTGGGCAATCGCAGCCACGCGGGGCGACGAAAGCAGCCGTCGAAGCGGCATCTGCGAATGCGGCGGCCGAACCCCCTTGGCGTTGACCATGAACGAACCGGCCTGGTTGTGCACGTCGCGGCGCGTGGCGGCCGAAGCCTCCACGGGATAGGTGATCGTAGCCACCTGCACGTGTTTCGAAGGTTTGTCGGCACGGTACACCTGCATCAGCTGGATGGCATCGCCCGAAGCGACCTTCACGATGTCGCCCTGTCTGGCATTGGCCAGCGCGGCAACGAATTCGCCCGTGAAAGCCGAGAAAGGCAGCACTCCCACTTCACCGCCGTTGGCGGCCGTAGCGTCGTAAACCGAATAACGGGCAGCGGTCTGCGCGAAATCACCCCCTTCTTCAGCACCGTCAGCAGGCTGTCGGCAAGCGCCTCCTGCGCATAGGGCAGCACGATATGACGTACGCCCACCGAGTCGGGAACCATCTTCGAATCGAGCGCGCGGGACATCGTCCACTCGTTGTTCTTCAGCACGGGACCGTACATCTCGCCCGCCATCAGCGCCTTGGCCTCCTCGTCGGGAAGCTGTGCGGCCGAAACGTAGCTGTCGGCGCTCTTGCCGTTGCGGTTGGCGCGGACGAAGGTCTTCACCTCCTCGGCGGCGGCGAACTCCCGGCCCACCTCCGTCACGCTCTTCTCAAGCGCCAGCAGGTCGTCGTCCGTGGGGGGAGACCTCGAATACGACATACGAAATCGTGCGCGACGGGCTCTGCTTGAACTGGTTCTTATGGCTGTTGTAGTAAGCCTTCACATCACCCGACGACACCTTGACGAGCGAATCGGGAACGGCCGAGAACTTTTGCCGGCCCACTTCCCGAGAAAAAGACTTTGTTGGCGGCCTCGACACCGCGGGCGACCTCCAGCGAATTGACGTAGACGCCGCCCTTCACCAGACCGAGGTATTTCTGCACTTCACGTTCCAGACGGGCCTGTTCGTTGATCTGCGCCCAGGCGTCTGCGGCCTGGGGATTGGTCTCGGCATGCGCGAGGAACTGGCTGACGGCCGCCACGCTGCGTACTCGCCCGTGCGGGGATCGGCAAAAAAGCATTGTAGAAAGCCTGCGAAGGCGTCTGTCCGCTGACCATCGCCAGACGCTCGGCTCCGTGACGCGGAGACCCATCCGGTCGAAACCGGGCGTCAGCACGTACTTGGCGATCAGCGTCTGCCAGACGGCGTTGGCCAGCATGGCCGACTGCTGCTCGTCGTTCTCCTGCACGTTGTTCTGCTGCTTGATCTGCTCGTACTGGTCGTAGTATTCCGAATAGTTGATCTTCTCGCCGTCGATCACACCGACACGCGGGTCGTTGCCCGAGAAGCCCATTTCAGTCTTCAGAGAGAGGATGAATGCCAAGAGGGCCAGTGCGATGATGATCGAAAGCACGATGCCGAACTTGGTTCGTAAAGTGTTTAAACTTGCCATATAAATTGTTAATTATTCGTATTGTTTCGAATTATCAGCCAAAGGTAGTAAAATTAATTGTAAAAAGAACAGAATAAAAGTAAAAATATACGCACGCTTTCGCCCCCCAATCCCGCCGGGACGGGAATTTACCGGAAAGGCGGCGGAATCCGGCCCACGCTACAATTTCTTCACCCGCGCCAGTTCGATGCGCGAACGCGTCGTACGGAGAATCCGCAATTGCAGGCCGCCGATGAAAACCGCTCTCCCGGCGGTGGAATACCCTCGTAATTGAAGATGATGAAACCGGCCAGCGTGTCGTATTCCCTTGCCTCCTCGATGCCGAGGTTGTATTTTTCATTCAGGTATTTTCACCTCCAGGCGGCACGAAAGCACATACTCGTCGGGCCCGACCTGCTTTTCGGTGAGGTCCGAATGTCGTGCTCGTCCTCGATCTCGCCGAAAATCTGCTCCAGCACGTCTTCGAGCGAAATGACGCCCGCCGTGCCGCCGAACTCGTCGAATCACAACGGCGATGTTCGAGCGGTGCTTGATAAAATTTCTCGAGCATCGATTGCAGAGGCATGGTCTCGGGCACGAAGTTGACCTCCATCATCACGTCGGCGATCTGCCGGGGCCGCGTGAAAAGGCTTTTCGAATTGACGTAGCCCACGATGTTGTCGATCGACTTGCGCCAGACGAAGATACGCGAATATTTCGAGTCAACGAAACGCGCCGTGAGCTGTTCGATCGGTGTCGTCAACGTCCACCGACTCGATGTCCACGCGCGGGACCATGCAGTCCCTCACCCGCAGATCGGCGAAATCCAGCGCGTTCTGGAAGAGTTTCAGCTCGTTGTCCGGTTCCGAATGCTGCCCGGGCTGTTCGAGTCGAGCAGCGCCGCAAGTCCTCGCGGTCGAAACTCGGAGTGATGTTCCGCTCCTCGACGCGGCGGCCCAGAAGGTGCAGAATGCCGTGGGGAAAGCAGCGTCGTGAAACGCGCCACCGGATAGAGGACGATGTAAAAAATAGATCACCGGCGCCAGCGCGCGGTAATAGAAATTGGGATTGTTCCTGAAAAATCGACTTAGGGAGAAACTCGGCGAAGAAGATGATGATGACCGTCGAAACGGCGGTGTCCACGGTGACCGAGCCGCTCGGGCGAGCTGCTCCCACCCCAGCGAGCGCAGATGCTGCGCAGAAGCAGCGACATCGACAGCGAATAGACGACCAGCGCGATGTTGTTGCCCACGAGGATCGTGGTGATATACTGCCCCGGATGGCGGGCGAAAACCTCGGCAATCTGGTCGAACATGCGGTTCTGCTTGCGGTCGATCTCCAGCTTGAGACGGTTCTTGCTCGTAAAGGCAATCTCCATCCCCGAGAAAAAAGCCGACAGCAACAGCATTACGACGATCAGGACGACGGTGGTGAGCATCGCTTTCAGTTTTTGAGTTGGGTTCGACGGAAACCTCCCGGGCCGTCCAGCAAGCGGCCGGCGCTCAACTTCCGCCTCGGGTCTTCCGACTGCCTTTCAGCCGGTCCGGCGGGAATCTCCCGGGCCGGAGCGGCCCAGGCCCATCAGCGGCCCTCCCGGATTCGGGCGTCCGGACGGCGGACCTTCGCCGGAGGGCCGCGGAATCCGTCGCCGCGGGGAATCGGCGCGAGTCGGCGCCTGCTTCATTTTCGACCCTCCATGCGGGCCCTTCATCCGGCGGAAACGCCAGTCCTTGAACTCCTCGTCCGACTCCGGAAGCCCTTCGCCGATAAAGACTATCGCGGCTTCGTTGTTCTGCACGATCTTCGAATCGACGTTCGAACAGATTTTGGTCCGCGCATTCCGCAAACAACTGCTGGGTGGTTTTGCCGTCGGATTTCTACGCACGACGTTGCCCCTTTGGCCTCCACAGTTCGTAATAGATGGGCGGTGAAGTACGTCAGCACGGCGTCCAAATGGTCAAAGAATCGTTCTGGTGATCTTCACGCCCTTGCGGAATTCGCTAGCGTAAGCGCCCGCAAGCCAAAGGAATAACCCGGAGCAGCGGCGTGACTAAACAGCAATAATGTAACTGAACGAAGTAATGA
>VOFK01004436.1_pt1 | contig 20362 bp, 29 predicted proteins | sample 5384121 | NCBI WGS metagenome assembly VOFK01 (sample SAMN12384730, study PRJNA508395) | human gut metagenome | isolation source: healthy gut J | host: Homo sapiens | reverse complement strand
TGCCGCCATGACTTTGGAAAGTTCTACAAGAGTCACATACGTCCTGCTGTAGGGCCCATAGAGCCACACGCCATGCCTTCCGGAGTTTTTGCCGGACCAGCATAATAAATAGGATGATCCTTAATATATTGTGGCAAGTCTTCACCGCGGTCCAAACGTTCTTTCAGTTTAGCATGAGCGATGTCGACCTACGATAATCGTTCCGTTCAATGACAGACGAGTAGCAACCGGATATTTAGTCAGTTCTTTCAGGATTTCAGGCATCGGACGGTTCAGAGTCGATCTTCACAACATCACCTTCACCTGCCTGACGCAGTTCAGCCGGAATCAGTTCACCCGGATTTGAATCCAGTTTCTCAATCCAGATACCTTCCTTATTGATTTTACATTTGATGTTACGGTCGGCAGAGCAAGATACTCCCAAGCCTACCGGACAAGAAGCACCGTGACGAGGCAAACGGATGATGCGTACGTCATGAGCAAGATATTTACCTCCGAATTGCGCGCGCCCAATCAATTTTTGAGCTTCTGCCAAAACTTCTTTTCCAGTTCGATGTCGCGGAATGCACGGCCATATTCGTTTCCAGTAGTCGGCAAGTTATCATAGAAATGAGTAGAAGCCAGCTTCACTGTCAATAAGTTCTTTTCAGCAGAAGTTCCACCGATCACGAAAGCGATATGATAAGGAGGGCAAGCGGCTGTTCCCAATGTTTTCATCTTTTCAACCAGGAATGGAACCAGTGTACCGGGATTCAGGATCGCTTTTGTTTCCTGATACAAATATGTCTTGTTGGCAGATCCACCACCTTTTGTTACGCAAAGGAATTCGTATTCCATACCTTCGGTAGCTTCGATGTCAATCTGTGCAGGGAGGTTACATTTTGTATTTACCTCATCATACATATTCAAAGGCGCATTCTGTGAATAACGCAGGTTCTCTTCAGTGTATGTTTTATATACGCCCAGTGAAAGCGCTTCTTCGTCAGAATATCCAGTCCATACCTGCTGTCCCTTTTCACCATGGATAATAGCAGTACCGGTGTCCTGGCAGAATGGAAGTACGCCTTTTGAAGCAACCTCTGCATTGCGCAGGAAAGTCAACGCCACATACTTATCGTTTTCGCTTGCTTCCGGATCACTCAGAATCTTAGCAACTTGTTCATTGTGCGAACGACGAAGCATGAATGATACATCACGAAAAGCAGCATTAGCCATCGCAGTCAAACCTTCTTTTTCAATTTTTTCAGGATGGGATTTCCTTCAAACTCGCTTACTGATACATAGTCTTTTTGTAAGCAGATAATACTCAGTTGTATCTTTTCCCTTTTCAAACATGGGCTGATACTTAAACGGAGGTGTTGCCATAATCTCTTTTTTATTACGTAATGTTAGTTAGTGAGGCAAAGGTAGCAATTAAGAATGAAGAATGATGAATGATGAATGAAGAATTAAGAATGAATAACGGAGAAAAGCAGGAACAGCAAAAGACAATCATAAACAATAAACAACGAGCGGTAAACAAGCTATGCCATTCATTGACATCTGCCGTTCACCGCTCACTATTTTATTTACAGTTTGCTATTTATCATATCCTGTTTATCATCCACAGTTCGCCATCTGCCACTCCTATTATGATTCGATTGCTTCAATCCGTTTGATTAACTCGTTTCCAAGAGCTGTTTTATCTTCAATATGTTTCAAGTCGGCAGTCACAAAGGTATTACTTTCGAAATCACCGCGTACTTGCTCAAAATCCTGCTTCATTTCGTCGTGGGAGCCGTCAGCACCAAATCCGGTCATGGAAGACAACGAAAATTCTTTCTTGGCATCCTCATATACCATCTTATCCAATCCGACAACAGCTTGCTGCCACGCTTTCACGATACCGATGATATCTTGTGCTGTAATCGTTTCCGGATTCAAGCCATAGAATTCCTGAATCTTATTATATGCCCAGGTCCATTCATACGTGTAATAATTCTCATGCATTTCCGCAAAGCTTGCATTGATGGATTTCAAACGATTGACTGTTCCATTCTCAATACCATCCAACAATCGGTCGATTTCACTCTTGGGAGCAATCAGTCCGGAAACATCCACCCATTCGCCGACACCGATTTCCGTATCCGGTTTCAGGCGCTGGCGGATTTCGTCATTACTTTGGAAATTAATGCCTTCCAACCGCTTTATGATAGAGTTCCCCAAGAATTTGTTGATGGCAATTTCATAGAAACGAATCCCGTTATTCAAAGAAGAATTCTTGATCTTAGCACTCTGGTAGGAGTAGATCTCTGAGGTTTCGCCGGATACACGTTTAAGATCTTTCAGAATAGAGCGTCCTTTAAACATTTTCTGAATAGTATAAGGACTCAGCAGATTATAATTGATATAATCAAGGCGGTTCGGATCTTTCCGCTTATCACGCTTTGGCCATTTCTGGGCGTCACGGATTGTACCGACACTTCTCAAATTAACTCCGGGAACCAGATAAGTGGTATTCCGTTGCTCTATCAAATAGGAGAAAGGAAGATTGGAAGTATCGGCATGGTTAACATGACGTCCCATTACCAAAGAAAAAGCTCCGACACGTGCCGGCCACAGGATATATGAATCAGAAGTGGTCTTCGCTCCTCTCTCCATTGTTCCTTGATGGATAGGACCTAACTTATACATATGGTTACTCTGATTAGACCCCGAACCCGCATTCATAAACGAGAACATACCGGCAATCAATAAAGTAGATTTATGGTGTGTCACAGTGAAAGGACCTGCGAAGATAGCGCACGCTTCACCGTTTTCTCCCTGGCAGTTGCTGAAGAATAACGAGTCGGAAGCGGAATAATTGTGTCCCAGTTTACAAGCTTGTCCGACGAAGCAACGGCTTAGCATCGTTCCGTCGTCCACGTCTGAGCCGGAAGAGATAATAAAGTCGTCGCAGATCACCCCGTGACCGATATGCACAGGTGCCGTCACATTACTATTGATACTGCCATTGGTCAGCCGACAGGTTCCACAGATGTGGCAATAATCACCAATCCGGACATTCTTGATTGAACCTGTATTAAGAATCATCACATGATCGCCAATACTGCCGATAGCAGAAGCATGTTTATTGGAATAATAATCCGCAATAGATTTCATACGGTTTATCAGCTCGGGACGATGGCGGTACAGTGCAAGAATATATGCCTGATGCGCAGACAGTTTGTCGTTCATCAACACTTCACGACCTCCTGTTTCATTCAAGACAGCCACTTCTACCCCATTACCGAAAGTGCTTAATCCATCCACTAAAATAATATCTACATTCTCAATGAAGGTGTCACTGCCAATCTCATAATTAGCAATGTAGTTCTGTATATTCTCAATACAGCAGTTATCGCCTACTGTCACATTGTGCAAAGTTACATGACGCAATCCGGAATGTTTCCTGATGCCTCCCGGCAATGTAAATTCAGCTTCGAATACACCCAGTTTCACTTCACCCGAAAAACGGGTGTGATGGACGTACTCACAATTAAACCCCTCTGCAACTGATACATTTCCCCAATCATCGGCCAGACATGACTGGCTCTTTAACTGAAGCACTCATCTTCAGTTAGTCTACGATAATCTTTCATATAATAATAAATTAGCCCATAAGTCAATGTGCCGCTTCCCCCAATCAGCAAAGTCAGCACATTGATTATTATTCTTCCTCTTCTTCGTAGGTCTGATAAAGAAAATCGTTATAGGGATACTTTTGAACATGCAATTCTTTCACTCGCTGATAAACCACATCTTTCAGTTCGTCTATATTGATTCGTTCGCGGGCGGAAATAAAGAGGCAGTTGTCTTCCATTTTTGCCATCCACGTCTTCATCAGTTCTTCGAGTGTTAAGTTTTCTTTCGTTCGGGGGGTAAGGTCATCCGGCGCTTTCTCCACATAGGTGTAAGCGTCTATTTTATTGAATACAAGTATCATAGGTTTGCCACTACCTCCAATCTCTGCAAGTGTCTTGTTTACCACCTCGATCTGTTCCTCAAATCCGGGGTGGGAAATATCGACTACGTGCACAAGCAAATCCGCTTCACGCACCTCGTCGAGCGTCGACTTGAACGAATCGACCAAATCAGTCGGTAACTTGCGAATAAATCCTACCGTATCGGATAACAAGAACGGTAGATTATCGATAATCACTTTGCGCACAGTAGTGTCTAGAGTAGCGAACAGTTTGTTCTCCGCAAATACTTCGCTCTTGGAGAGAAGGTTCATCATGGTTGATTTTCCCACATTAGTGTAACCTACTAATGCAACGCGTATCATGCGTCCACGATTCTTGCGTTGGGTAGCTTTCTGCTTGTCAATCTCTGCCAAACGTTCTTTCAGTAATGACATACGGTTCAGGATGATACGGCGGTCCATCTCAAGCTGTGTTTCACCCGGACCACGAAGTCCCACGGAACCTTTGCCACCACCGGCACCGGAACCGCCTCCCTGGCGTTCCAAGTGAGTCCAGAGTCGCTGCAGGCGCGGCAACATATATTTATATTGGGCAAGCTCTACCTGCGTCTTTGCATTAGCAGTCTGAGCGCGCATCGCGAATATATCAAGGATCAATGATGTACGGTCAAGTATTTTAATTTTCAGCTCAGCTTCAATATTACGAATTTGTTTCGCGGAAAGCTCATCATCAAAGATGACCATTCCCACTTCACGTTCTTCTTCCTCCTCGTTCCGTATATATTGTCTGATTTCTTCCAACTTCCCTTTTCCAACATAAGTCACAGAATTAGCTGTCGGCAACTTCTGCGTAAATCGTTTCACAACTTCCGCCCCAGCCGTCTCAGCAAGGAAAGCCAGTTCATCGAGATACTCGTTTGTTTTCCGCTCATCCTGCGTCTGTAATGAGTCCGACAAGTACTGCTGTTTCTACTTTGGCTTCGGATATTATAAATTCTTTCATTCTTTACTTCTATTATATATCTATAATGTGGTCGCAAATATAACAAAAAAAAAGAGGACAATGTTTTATTGTCCTCTTTTTCGTATCATTTATGGTAATTCAATTATAAATCAAACCATAGTTTTTCCCAGATTTTCGGAGATTCTTTCGGTGCATTAATATTAGCTGTCATTTCTTCAGGACTATATTCCCATCTTCTGATCAGTTCTTTTGAAGTTGCATCTTCCGGTACTTGCAATGTCGGGACCTCGTTGCCTGCAGTTCCGGAACGCCTCCACTGCACGAACTCCTCGAACGGACGATCCATCAAATCAATCCATTGCTGCATATGAATCTCATACAGAGCTTTTTCCTGGGTCATCGTTGTCAATTCCGGTAAACCTGTAACATATGTATCAATATCGGATTCCGCAACTCTATAAAAAAAGACATGCTTCACGAATTCCTTTCAGGTACAGTTCAGTTCATTAGCTTTCGACAGATTTTGAGCAACTCCTAATCCGCGCGCATAAGCTTCTGCTTCCAAAAGTAGCTGTTCTTGGACAAGAATAAATCAATTCCGGAGCGTCTCTTCTGAAAAAGGTAGTTGCTTTACAACAGATGACAGTAGATTTTCTTCATCATCCGTCTTTGCAGCCTCTCTATTACCCAACCCCGGTATACACCATCCGCACCCGGCTCAAAATAACAAGGAATACGGGGGTCATTGCGTTCCTGCATCGGCTTCAGCATATAATTGCTGGCAAAAAACAAAATCTGCGTACCCCGACCAACTCTATAAGTTCATATTTAGGATTCTGGTTACCCGGGTCTGTAGAATAAGGGAATACCAAATTATCTGATGCTGATGAAACCATTCCTCCAGCCTGCAACATCGTACCAATAGCAGTAGCCTTAGAAGGATCTTTGTCTACCATGACCATCAGTGTCCTGAACTTTAACGACTTTGCCAGAGTCATCCATTTGTTCATGTCACCTTTATAATAGATATCGTACTCATCAATCGCATTAGCATCATTCAGATCCATTACCTGCAATGCCTCATCAAGCAACGACAGAACACCATTCAATACACTTTCCTGAGAATCAAATTTCGGATATTTAATTGTTCCGTTCCAGGATTCTGTGAAAGGAATATCTCCCCACAACATCGTTGCCTCATACATATGCTCAGCCAAAAGAATCTTACACTGCGCAATAGCATTGTGATTCACCGGATCTGATTCTTCTGCATTTTTAATAGCCAGCATCAAATTGTTGCCACCAACAGAATAATAATGTTTCCACACGTTTCCTGTGCTGTAGGGAGAAATGGTATATACTGATTCATCCCAGCCACCGTAATCAAGTCCACCATCAACTTGACACTGCGAACTCATAGATAAAGGAATATAGAAGTCACCACCTGTTCGTGTTCCGGCCCAGTTTACAGCTGCATAGTTAAATAAATATCCGGGATCAACTTTCTCGGCAGTATTGGGGTCATGGTTAATATCAAGCCAGTCGCTGCATGAAGTTAAACATGCCAAAAAGCGCTCAATGCATATATTAATATTTTCTTTTTCATAATCATCTTCGTTTAATTCTTACAATGTTAATCTGAGATTAAATCCGAAACTTCTGGTAGAAGGAATGCTGTTAAACTCTACACCACCTCCGATTTGAGAGGGACCGAAGAAGTTAGCTTCCGGATCAATATGCGGCACATGGTCTTTGATGATCCATAAATTACGTGCCTCGAAGCCTAAATCCAATGATTTAACAAAGAAACTCTTGAACCATTTACGTGGGAAACTATAAGACAGTTGTACCTCTCTAAGTTTCACGAATGATGCATTATAGATATTTCCTTCATTATTACTAGAATTGGACACATGTTGCCAGTAATCCTGCATACTCTTCACCGGCACATCATTAGGTCTGTAGGTTTCCGTCATCCTGAAGGATTACGCCCGGTTCGATAAAAGAAGCATCTTCACGATGAGCTACTGTTTCTGCAGCCAAACCGCTACTTCTTAAATTAGCTACAGTCTCTGAATACAAAGAACCTCCATGACGGATATCAATCAAGAAACTCAAGGTAACTCCCGTTATAAGTAAATGTATTGTTGATTCCCATCGTAAAATCAGGATATACATCTCCCAAACGCACGTTATTAACAGTTTCTCTCAAACCTGTTTTAGAATTAATCACATAATTTCCTTGGTCATCACGTTTCCAACCCGTGCCATACAAGCCAAACGAATCTCCTTTAGCAGCCTTAATTTGTAAACCGCTCAGTCCACTCGTTAATGTATATTCATCAAGTCCTTCGGCCAATTCTTCCACAGTCTGCTTATTTGAAGCAAATGTTGCATCCAGGTCCCATTTAAAATCACGTGTTTCCACAGGAGTCAACCCCAGAGTTACTTCGACACCTTTATTGGCAATCTTCCCGGCATTAATATTATTGGCAAAGTAGCCTGTTGATAACGGGACATCAATACTTACAATCTGATTCTTTGTAATGTTACTATAATAAGTCATATCCAAACGAATCTTTCCACCGAAGAAACGTAAATCAGCTCCGACTTCGAATGAACTTTTGATTTTGCGGCTTTCAGATTCTCATTCGGCAATACACGAGGGCCGGTAAAACCAACCAGTCCCATATGTGGGAAAGTATTAACATTGCCCAGATATTGCAAGAAGTAAGTACTGGCGGGAGTATATTTAAATGCTAAATTATATGGATCTTCATCACTACCCACATTCGCATAGCTTAAACGAACCTTACCATAATTCAGAATGTCTTTAGTTCTCCATCAACTCTGTGAAAATGAAACTACCGCTTATAGACGGATAGAAATAGGAACGATTATTGATCGGTAGAGTAGACGACCAGTCATTACGTCCTGTTACATTAACGAAAAGCATATCTTTATATCCCAAGCTAATATCTCCATACAAACCCACAAGACGTTTCTTTTCATAATAATTCACCGGAGTAGTAGACTTCGCATTAGTATATGTGTATAGCCCATCAACAACCAGATTCTGCGCCTGCACATTTTCATTCTTCCATTCTTCCTGATAGAGATTGTGACCTATCATAGCCTTAAAATGATAATCATTGGCAAAAAGTCTTCTCATAGGAAACCATTAAGTCATTATTTATAATTCTTTTATACAAATTCCAAGTCTGGAATTTCCGTTCAAGGCTCCTACAGTACCTTTTTTGCATATACCTTACGCCTTCCTTCTGTGTAAAAATCTGTTCCGGCATTATTAGTAATAGTCAATCCTTCAATCGGTTTATAAGTCAATGTGATATTGCCGATCATACGATCTAGATTATTGGTAAACTTATTCTTATTAATAATCCAGTACGGATTATTACTTTTTACCTTCCGGGTCTAATGTGATTTGCTTTCCATTCTCATCCACCCAATTCTTTGAATATCATGTATATCAATAGTTCTCGGCAATCCATTAATCAATGGAATCAGTAGGTTACTATCATTTGCACCTTGCGCTGGACGACCTTCAGAGTCGGAACGTATGTATTGAGCAGAAATACGTCCTGTAAGTTATTCGTAAAGTTCATACCTGCATTCACAGAAAAAGCATATTTATTATAGTCAGATCCAGGTACAACACCCGTCTGGTTAGTAGAGGTAAAGCTCAAACGGAAATCAGCCTTTTCACCACCTCCGGCTACTGATACATTATTAATATAACTCATTCCGGTTTCATAGAAATCCTTCACATTATCAGGATTTGCCTTCAAAGTCACTTTATCTCCTTTATAATCTGTAAATTGCTGATCTTGTACCGACGAAATCTTCGGTCCCCATCCATTCAACATCTTCACATTATATACACCATAACTGCCTTGTGCATATTCATTTTGAAAGTCAGGTAACTTTAGTACATTTTTCAAATCGTGTAGAAGAGTTTACTGTTACAAAGACCGGTGAGTTCTTTTTTCCTTTCTTTGTGGTAATAACAATTGCACCATCCTTTGCACGCGCTCCATACAATGCGGTTGCAGCTGCACCCTTCAATACGTTGATAGATTCAATATCATCTGAGTTAATATCTCCTGCACGGTTACCGACATCGACTATACCATTGGTTCTGTCAGGGTTATAAGAACCATTATCAATAGGAAGCCCGTCAATAATAAACAGAGGAGAAGAAACTGTACCAATGGAAGAAGCGCCACGAATCTGTATACTTGAGCTACCACCTACTGTTCCGGACGACTGTGCAATTTGCAAACCTGCAATCTTACCGGACAACGAATTAAGCACATTACTTTCACGCGCCTTTAGTTATCTCATCTCCTTTTACACTGGAGACAGCATAACCTAAAGATTTTTCAGATCGCTTGATACCCATAGCAGTTACCACAACTTCATCAAGTTTCTGAGAATCAGATTTAATCACGACTTTCAGATTCGGTTTTATATCAACTTCCTGCGTCTGCATACCGATGTACGAAATCTGCAAAGTCTTTGCAGAACTAAATACAACTATAATATCTTGATTACTAATAATATACACGATGTTTACTTTCCTTCGGCAATAAATCTTCTGTTGTAGTTATTATGCAGATTATCAATATGTTAAATACCTACCAAACATATTAATTTGCAGATTTATGATACCAGATTTCTATCAAAAATAGGGCATAACCATCTATTAATTAATTATTTAAGTTCTTGTCTTATATGATATAGGCTAAAACTTATTTCCATCTTAACTGTTGAAGATGGTTTTCTTGTTCTAAATTATATCCAATAATTATTGACTATAATAATATATTCATTAGCAAACGATAATCTAAGAAAAGAAAACTCCAGATGAAAAAATGCATATTTTATTACTGTATATTTTAAAATATGCAGGGGTGGATTCAAATATTCTCCAAAAATCGCAGAGAATATGATTGATGAATATTTATATTGGATGGTTATATGCTTTTTCTGTATCAAAGAGATTGTGTAATTACATCTAATTATGCAAAAAGAGGTATTTATCATTTATCTGACGCTAAAATGAAAGAACCCCAAATGCCGGATTCTAATAGCTATTAGAGGCTGTCAGATTTATAAATTAGCTTTTTAATCCTTTCCTTTTAAAGAAAGCAAGGGCTTCTCTACGACCAATGACTCGTTCCTTTTAAAGGAACGCTTTATTCCTTTAAATGGGACGAGTGATAATATTCGTAATTATGATGTATCTTTAGATTATATATATGCGTTTTCGGAACTTATATTGCATATTCTTTCATTTAAGTATACACACTTTCTTCTATTAGAGAAAATTATACCTTCCATTTCTATAACTAAATCTTAAAAAACAGAACACTTTCGTTTAGTTTTTGTGCTTATTATTATTTTTTTTTGATGAGGCAGTTTTCTCAAGATCACGCACCACTGTAATATCCATAATATTCGCATATACCTGAGTCGTTTTTACACTTTTATGTCCTAACAGTTTTTGTACAGTAGTTATATTGGCACCACTATATATTAATAAGGTAGCATTTGTATGACGGGCGGTATGAAACGATACACGTTTATCAATTTTAGCCAAGCCTGCCAATATGTTTAATTCCTTATTAATATTAGAATTGTCTTTCAACTTGAAAAAACTATTGAAGTCATCTTTATAGCGCTGCAATATATCGATTCCTTTGCCTTCAAATAATAAATATAAAGGTAGACGTACCTCAATACCAGTTTTAACAGATTTGTATATAATCCAGGTTTCCTGATGGAATTCAACAATATTTGCAGAGGTCAGATTAGTGAAATCAGAATATCGTAATCCTGCGTAGCAACAAAATAAAAAAGCATCTTTTTTTTTTGTAGCCTCGTATATCTTCCCAGTCAGCTGCAAATTCTCAAATTTGTGTAACTCTTCCGGAGCTAGGTGCGTATGACTTCCTTCTATACTTTTAATTTTATATTTTCTAAAGGCATACTTCTGTATATCCATATACTCCTTATTTATTGCAACATTAATATATCGTTTCAGATGCTTCATGTGCTTGGCAATAGTATTAAGGTGATAACCTTTAGATTGCAGATAATTATCAAATGAGGACACAAATTCAAATGTCAAATCGGTGAATAATATCTCTTTCTTAAATTCCTGAAGTAATTCAAGGGTGGAAAGATGATTTTGTCTGGTGCTCTCTTTCAAAAGAAGAATTGGCTATCTCCTCTTTAAAAAAGTCAAAAACGACCTTCCATTGCTTAGAGGCTTATCAATAGAATTTTTTAATAAATCTAACGATATTGGCTTTCCCTGTTGCCATAGTCCAAGTTCTGTTTGCTCAATAGCTGCTATATTCTCATACAACATACGATTCAAAACATTGGCGTTAGGATGATTCTTCACCATCTTTCGTTTAGCATCCCACTGATCGGGTTTGAGATATATTTTGGTGGAGAAATACATTTTTTTCCCTGTTCAGATAGGCTTCTACCTGAACTAATGCCATTCCTCTTTTATTCAATCTCTTCTTTCTGTTAAACACAAGGTTGTAACTGATCTTTTCCATACTTTCATTTTTTAATTAATAATAGAACAAATTAGACGTAATTCTGTGCTATATCAGAGGCGAATAAGCATTAATATCTCTAAAAAATAAATCTTCAAATCACTTGGTATTCACAAAACTTTAAATTAAATGCCACTTTTTTTTATTCGCTGTTTTTTTCACGAAAAAAGCAAAAAAATGGCTTTTAAAGGGTGTTTTATGACTAAAAACGAGTAAAAGAAATATTAAAAGAGGCATTTTGCTTAAGCAAAGTGTCAATTGCTGTTTTAGCAATCAAAGCTTTTGGTTGAAAAAAATATGCTTATCGGCATAAATACAGCTTGTAAAATAACAAAATGTTATATTTGCAACCTTTTTTTATTAATATGAATTGCTAGTTTCATATTTTATTAATATATTTGCAAATTGTTAGAGTAAAGATACAATAATGTAAAGTTAAACTTTAAGAGAGAATTTATGAAAAGAAAATTGATGCTGTTATTGGCATGCCTTTTTGTAGGCATAGGCCTAGTAACTGCCCAAACTCAAAAAGTCACAGGCGTTGTGATTTCTGAAGAAGACGGGCAGCCAGTTGTTGGCGCTTCTGTGTTAGTAAAAGGTACCACTCTGGTACAATCACAGATGTAGATGGTAATTTTAATTTGTCGAATGTACCAAGTTCTGCAAAGACTTTGCAGATTTCGTATATCGGAATGCAGGCGCAGGAAGTGGCGATAAAGCCCAATTTGCGAGTGGTTCTCAAATCTGATGCACAGCTAATAGATGAGGTTGTGGTAACCGGATATGGGGTAACTAAAAAAGCGGCATTTACGGGATCTGCCCAAACGGTGGATAATAAGGACTTGATGAAAAAAACAGATGCAAACTTTATGAAGTCTTTGGAAGGATCAGTAGCTGGTTTACAAGTAAATAGCTTGACTGGACAACCTGGTGCATACGCTTCTACTACTATTCGTGGAGTTGGTTCAATGAATTCTGGAACCGAACCTTTATACGTAATTGATGGTATTGCCATTTACACAGACAAAATGGGGGCTTATAACAAAGCCGGGACAGGGGATATGGCGGCAAGTCCGATGGCTAATATCAATCCTAACGACATTGAGTCCATCACAGTTTTGAAAGATGCTACAGCTACAGCTATTTATGGAGCTCGTGCAGCGAATGGAGTAATTGTAGTTACTACTAAAAAAAGGTAGTCTGGGAAAAGCGCGTTTTAATGTGAATGCAAAAAGTCGGAACTAGTTTTGTAGGTAAGATAGATCATAATTATCGTACGACAAATCTGGATAAATACAAAGAGATCTGGACCGAAGGACTAACAAATGCAGGATATGACGGTGAGGATGGCATGACTTCTGCTGAATGGCTGAATGCCTATGTTATGGATTGGTATAATGTGGACTTGACGCAAAATATCAAGAGTGTGGATTGGCTGAAGGAGATTCTGCAAAATGGTTTTTCACAAGAATATGATATCAGTGCTCAAGGTGGGAATGAAAATTTGCGCTATTATATTAGTGGAGGATATTTTCAGAACACAGGTATCGTCATCGGAACTGGAATGAAACGCTATAGCGGACGTATTAGTTTAGATGGAAAAAAGCGGGCGGATAGGATATGGACTTTCTGTGAATGGAGCACTCTCCGATATAAACAATACTATGACTGAAAGCCAATATACTAATCCTATTGTAGCAGTATATGACATCCGTCCGTTTGAACAGGTGCGCAATGAAGATGGAACATATAATACAAATGTTAATTATAATCCTGTAGCCATTAACGATAAAGAAAAAGGTGATAAACGCAATCAAAAGCAGATTACATTGGTTGTGAATCCATATTTTTTACTTATAATATTATTGATGGCTTAACATGGAAGACAAATGCAGGATTGAGCTTGATTGACTTGGACGAGTTCTTTTACAGTTCAATTTATAATCCTCAATATTCCGGTAGCGGTATGCTTGGTCAAAGAAATCAGGAAAGGGCAACAACCTTGACCATTACCAATACCGTAAACTTCAACCGCACTTTCAAAGACATGCATCATTTGAATGTATTGTTGGGACAAGAAGCACAGAAAATATCTTATAGAACAATTTATGCAGCTGCCAGTGGATATCCTAGTGATGCTGTTTTTGAATTGGACAATGCTTCCAAGCCAACAGGGGCGGGATCTTCAACCAAAGCAAGCACTCTTTCTTCATTCTTTATGAATGCAGAATATAACTTGAATGATAAATATTATCTGTCAGGCAGTTTCCGTTATGACGGCTCGTCAAGATTTGGTGTAAACAACAAATGGGCTCCTTTTTCTGGTCTATAGGAGCAAAATACCGCATCTCTTAACGAAAGCTTTATGGAAAATACCAAAAGTTGGTTGACAGATTTGACTATCAGAGGTAGTTATGGAACTGTAGGTAATCAGGATATTGGTTATTATGCAGCAATGGGATTATATAATTATGGATATTCTTATAATGGTAAACCAGGAGCTATTCCTTACCAAATAGCCAATCCGGATCTAAAATGGGAAACTGTTGCAAAAGCCGATATCGGTATCCATGCTGTTTTCTTCGAAAGACTGACACTCGAAGTAGATTATTATAACCAACGGACAAAAGATATGATATTTGATGTACCACTTTCTTACACAACTGGATTCGGATCTATCCTAAAAATGTAGGTGAGATGGAAAACAAAGGTATAGAATTCTTGATTAACGCTAACGTACTTAGAAATAAGGATTTCAGTTGGGATGTTCGTTTCACTGGTACGGCAAATAAAAAATAAAATCATAAAACTTGCCACAGAAAAACCAATTGAGAATACTCTAACTATCAGAAAAAGTTGGCGAGGCGTATAATACATTCTATATGCCGGAATATGCAGGAGTGGATCCTGAAACAGGAGAAGCAATGTGGTATAAAGGACAAGAAGGGGGATGAGAAAACAAAAAATGTAAATGAGGCCGGTCAGCGAATTGTAGGTTCTGCCGATCCTAAATTTTATGGTGGCTTTGGAATGAATTTCAAATACAAAGGTTTTGACTTCTCTTTTTGATACCAGTTTCACCTTGGGAAATAAAGTATATAACTCCGGATTTGCATTTGATATGCAGGTTGGACATTATTTCTTAGGTCCGGTATCTAACTATGTTTATGACAACCGCTGGCAAAAAGCCGGGAGATATAACCGACGTACCCAAATTTGTAGCTGGAGACAACTCGGGAGCAGAAACTAATTCCAGCCGTTTCTTAATGAACGGTTCTTATTTGAGAATGAAATCCATGGTTTTAGGATATACTCTTCCGAAGAACCTTATGAATAAAGTGGCTATTGACAATTTTAAGAGTTTATATCTCTGCTGACAATTTGTTCACTATCACTGCTAAAGATTTTATAGGATTTGATCCACAAACTAGATCTACCGGTATGCAGTCTTGGGCATATCCTGTACCTAGAAATATCATGTTCGGTCTTAATCTTAGCTTCTAAAAAATAACTTTAGAAATTTATGACAATGAAGAAAATATTATTTGCTTTATTAACCGGTTGGATGGCAATTTCATTCACCGCATGCGATGACTTCTTGACAGAAACGCCATCAACTTCTGTTCCGACAGAAGAAGCCTTGGTTACTACCCAAGATTTTCAGAATGCTTTAAAAATGGTGTATATTACACATTAGGTTCATATCGTTTTCTGGGACGTGATGTATTAGCAATTGGAGATGCGCCAACGGATATCACTTCATTCCGTTGCAACGTCTCATTTCTATGACATCTTCCGCTATCAGATACTGGATACTAATTCATACATAGAAGAAATATGGGCATACGGATATTTGGGCTATCGACCGTTGTGCACGTATCATTAAAGAAGGTGCTTCATTTAAAAGAAGTAACAAAGGGGGATCTGACAGAAGTGGAAGGATGCATCGCTCAAGCCTATGCAATTAAAGCCCTCTGTTCTTTCTATTTGACTAACATGTTTGGTTTGCCATATTCGGAAGCCAACAAAACGACATTAGGTATCGTAAACGTTACTGAGCCCGTCCCTGCCTATTCACAGGTGTCAAGAGTTAGTGTAGAACAAAATTATAGCCTGATTCTTGATGATATAACGAAGGCTAAAGAATATTATGCTAAAGAAGGTGTTGAAAATGTAGGTAAACAGTATATGAATACGGCTGCAGTTGCTGCACTTGAAGCTCGCGTAAAAAACTCTATATGAAAAATTACGAAGGGGCTATTACGGCGGCTCAAGAGGCAATAACCCTAAGTGGTGGTACAATTGTATCAACCAAAGAAGACTATAAGAATATGTACACGACATTGGCTGTTTCGACAGAAGACATTTTCTTTTATAGCAAAAGCCGAAGATGATTATTTATCTGCTAATGCTCTGAATACTTTATGGAATAAATACGGTTTGTCTATTAACAGCGCAACAATAGCAGAATATTCATCTAATGATATTCGTCTGGCACTTCTTGGCGGTACGTGGACTGGTGGAAAAATGCGTGGTATCACAACCAATAATCAGATTTCTAACTTGCCGGTTTTCAGACTGCCTGAAATGTATTTAATACAGGCAGAAGCATATGCAAACAATCAACTCCTGATTATGGTAAAGCTAAAGAAAAACTGTTGGAAGTAGCGGCAAAAAAAAAAAGAAACCCGGATTTGGATGATAGTGAAATTGCAGAGGATCAGACGATTATTGATGTGATTGACAAAGAAAGAAAATTAGAACTGGTTCAAGAAGGACATCGCTTCTTTGATGCAAGAAGATTAGGCAAAATTATTAGTGTGGCAGATGGAGCGTATACTAATTTCAACATTTGCCAAATTTGTGTACCCAATACCTTCTTTTGAAGTTAATTCAGGTTTTGGAGTTATACAAACAGAGGGATGGAGTGATAATCTACCTCGATAAAACACATTTTTTTAATATTGCCTCCATATAAGGATAAGTTTTAAATAAGTAGATGAGACCTGCAATTTTAGAATTAATCGAAATTGCAGGTCTTATTATTTATAAATATATACATAAATAGTTTTACGTAAGAAACATTTACTTCAACATCGTATCGAATAATGGGGGAGAAGGAGCACGTCTATTAGACTACAGACGTTATATTGATCCGGAAGACTGGGAAATGACGATGATGATTCCAATGACAGAGTTCGACGGTAATGAAAGCTTAAATATTGCCACTGATCAGAATCCATAAACAATTCACTTCTTTTTAATGAAATAAAAAAGAGTAGATACAATATATCCAATTCCAAGATATAAAAAGATACTGATTTATAAAGGTAAAAATGAGACTAAAACTCTTTTGGCAAGCCTTTGGAGTTTTAGTCTCATTTCTATTAAGGGGGTTATAAAAAAACTCGGGAATCTATTTTTTACAAAAGTAATTTAAAATAAAATATTCCTGATAGTTGTCATTACGGCTTTATATTTCATTTTTAAGGACTCTTCGGCTTCCTTTCTTTTATCGCTTCGAGGAAGCATCCCTACGTATCCCAAATCGGACGTTTCAATCATGACCGAAACATTTTCATCGGTCAATCCCAATTTCGTGGCTTTGAAAGAATAAAAATGTGAATAAATCAGAAGAACTGTCGTAAATCAAATTTAAAGGCATCAATGGATCAGAAATCAATTCTTCAAGGAAAATTGCAAAGCTGATAAAAATCTCCATTGCGCTCAATCATCAGAGATTCATCTTGGAATCCATTGGAATGTTCAGGAATAATCTTTCGAAACTGTTCGGCAAGGATAAAGCAGTTAATTCATCTTTAAGTTGTTAAAGGTATAATGATCGAACGAATCGGTCAATATTTCTATTGATAAAGATCAAAGATTTTATTTAAATATTGGGTATAACAAAAGCCAATGAATCAACAATGTATTTTTGTAGATAACCAGTATCTGGATACACTCCAGAATTCAGTGGATTAGTAATCTTCAATAACTGTAGCCTTTGTCATCTTTTGCAATTCATAAAACCGGACGGATGAGTGAGTGAAAGCTAACTCAGCACGTTGAAGTACAACAATTTCTTTTGAATTTGAAATAATCAGCGCTCTTTATTATCTCGCTCTGAAGTCTTTTGAGCTTTATTGCCGAATACGGGCAGGCAGCATTCATTTCACAATTCAGCAATGAACACGCTTTCACTTCACTGTTTCTTTAGCAGACCAAAGTCGCTGACAACATCAATTCTGGATACGGAAGCCAGTTCTTGACAGCGTTCAATTCAGCGATCAACAGCTTTTCATCTAAAATTGTAATTACTGTTTGATACGCTTTGTTTTCCATCTGTTGAATTCGGTAATAATCTGATTTCGTGATGGATCAACACGGCTTTCAGCAGCATTGATCTTTTTGAAGACTTTGTTGATACCCATCATCACCATCAGTTCAGCATTGCTGGTTCCAGTTTCATAAAGAAATCATTTTCTACAGCTTTCAGGTCTTTTTTACTATTCTATCAATAAAGTTCAATGGCGCGGCTTCTGAACTGTGATCAAACCCCTCAGGCAAGAACTTCTCGTTCAGCAATCCCATTAACAATTGCCAGCACTGCTGTTGCGTACTCAACCAGTCGGGATCAATTGTTCTGTTCTGACTACTATTAACAACACTTTCCACCGTTTTTATGTTCATTAAATTTGTGGTGGGATTGCATTGCATTCTTTATTTCAAAGTGTTTCAGCAAGATACCGGAAGTACGCGTGTCCTCTGCCAGAATCAAGTCGACCTCTTTCAGAACTTTGATAGCCCGAAAGGTCATGTCCTCCAGATTTCCTACCGGCGTAGGTACTACATACAGCTTTCCCATCTGTTTTTGTTTTATGCTGATTGATTAAAATATTTCTTTAGTAGTTCCAGAAAGTCGTTCACCGCCTCTTTTCTTCATTCAATTCGACTTTCGAGGACAGAAATGCGACTGCAGTCTTGTAGGAACTCATTACTGATATCTGTTCGATAACCCGATTCATCAAATCAGTGTCGCCTCCGAACAGTTCACGAGAAAAACGGAAAGAATCATTCAAGCTGATAGCATGTCGCAAGCCAGCAGACAGTTTGAGACTTTCTCCCAACACAGCCGATTTAGGTTCTTCCTCTTTCACAACAGTTTCAACGACAGGTTCCGCAACAATTGCCGGTTCCTCTTCTGCTATTACTACAGGGGTCTCTTCCGCAACAATAGTCTCCCCCTCCTCATCTTCTTTCACGTCAACCGATTCGAGAGATTGTATAATAACGGGGGAATCTACTTCAGACCCGGCAACTTCATCCTCCTCTCCCGCTGTCTCTTCCACAGCTGACGGAGAAATTACCTGAACAGCATCCACCTCCTGCTGCAGTTCTTCCAAACGTCCCTGCATCCGTGTAATGCTCCGCTTCAACAGTTCAGACAAAGTCTGAGTCGGCTCCTTGAGAATGACTCCATGAGGTATTTCAACTCATGAACATCCAACTCGATATCTGTTAATAGCTTCTGTTTCATTTCCATCTATTATTATATATGGTGCGAATGTAGGAATAATTTATGCAATAACTTAAAATAATGGATAATTTAACAGTTCTTGTACATCGAATTGCTTACCTTTGTCCACTCATTTATTTAATCAAGAAAACACAAAATCTCATGGTATTATTTTCAGAAGACCACATACAGGAGACTAGAAGAAGAGGCCGAATCGAAGTAATCTGCGGCTCAATGTTTTCCGGAAAGACGGAGGAACTAATTCGTAGAATGAAAAGAGCCAAGTTTGCCCGCCAACGTGTGGAGATATTCAAACCTGCTATCGACACCCGTTATTCGGAAGAAGATGTAGTCTCTCACGACAGCCATTCTATCGCCTCCACTCCCATCGATTCGTCAGCCAGCATTTTACTGTTTACTTCCGAGATAGATGTAGTAGGTATTGATGAAGCACAGTTTTTCGACAGTGGACTGATTGATGTATGCAACCAGCTTGCCAATAATGGTGTACGTGTCATCATCGCCGGACTGGATATGGACTTCAAAGGGAATCCCTTCGGACCGATGCCTCAATTATGTGCCATTGCCGATGAAGTCTCCAAAGTTCATGCAATCTGTGTGAAATGTGGTCAGCTGGCTTCTTTCTCTCATCGTACCGTCAAGAATGAGAAACAGGTTCTTTTAGGAGAAACAGCCGAATACGAGCCGCTTTGCAGGGAGTGTTATCTCCGTGCGCGAGGGAAGATGAGCAGAAAGTATAAACTCTATAAAGGAAACAGATTATGGAAAGGAAAAAAATAACATTCGACAGTTTTATACGTGGTGCCATCGGATGTGTATTAGTGGTAGGAATATTAATGCTCGTGGAACGTCTTAGCGGAGTGTTATTGCCTTTCTTTATTGCGTGGCTGATAGCTTATATGGTCTATCCGTTAGTCAAATTCTTCCAGTATAAGCTACGATTAAAAAGCCGCATTATTTCCATCTTCTGTTCCTTATTCCTCATTACGGTTATCGGAGTCACTTTATTCTACCTATTAGTGCCGCCGATGATTTCGGAAATAGGCAGAATGAATGACTTGCTAGTGACTTACCTCACCAATGGAGCCGGTAACAATGTCCCTAAGAGTCTTTCTGAATTTATCCACGAGAATATTGATCTTCAAGCACTGAACCGTGTATTAAGTGAGGAGAATATCCTGGCGGCAATCAAGGATACCGTCCCCAGAGTGTGGACTTTGCTTGCAGAATCTCTCAATATTCTATTTAGCATTCTTGCCTCCTTCATTATATTATTATATGTAATCTTTTTATTGGATTACAAATAGCTGAAAGGATGGTTA
>VOFK01001380.1_pt1 | contig 20364 bp, 24 predicted proteins | sample 5384121 | NCBI WGS metagenome assembly VOFK01 (sample SAMN12384730, study PRJNA508395) | human gut metagenome | isolation source: healthy gut J | host: Homo sapiens | reverse complement strand
ATGAATACAGGACATGACGACTCGTTGTCCACCGGCCAAGCCAATTCACCACATGATATCATTTCAAGAATTGAGACTATGGTGCTTCAAGGTCAGGATTTCCCACTCAATGCGATACGGCAGCAGATAGCATCCGAATAGATATCATTGTCCAGCTTGGCAGGCTGAGGGATAAAAAGCAGGAGAGTCCTTGAGATATCAGAGGTGGATGGATTTATGGATGGTGAAATTGTGCTGCATACGCTGTATCGTTTTGAGGAAACCGCTGTTTTGGACAGTGGAGGATACAGGGCTTTTTAAAGAAAGCAGGGACACTTTGTCACACCGACAAGCTTATGGCAGCAGGGCTTAGTGTATAGGCTGTTATGTGGCATTTAAAGTAAGAAAGGCTGTAGCGTGTGTCAGGCATAGAAACATATGTTACCGAACAAAGTTAAGTGAAGGGTTTGATTATGGGCGGATTACAGCGATATTCCATGTCCATAAAGATTGGGGGATTGTTTTCATAAAAGTATGGCTGCCAGTGATTATCACATATTTGTTTACACATTTGAGTCCTACATCTATATCACAAACGGCTATGAAAAACCGGTGGCCAGCACCACAAAGCCGTCCGCCATGTCCGTCATGGTCGAGGGCTACAAGATCTTCGTTGATGACGCAGAGGTCTCCGGCCTGATGGCGGGCGACGATGTGACGCTGAAGATCACGCTGAAAAATAATGCGAAATTCGACACCTCCTATAAGAACGTCGCTACGATCTCGCTGGTCAACTCAATGCGCTGGTCCTCAGCGTCGGCAGCAGCGACACGGACTATGTTTCCGTCATCAAGGCCGGTGAGACCGCGGAGGTCGAGTACCACCTGACGGTCAAGGAACGACGCGGATGTCGGCCCGACCTCGGTCAGCATCCAGCTTGCGTATGAAAACGCCTCACAGGTCGTCGGCACGGCGAATCAGGTCATCCTGATCCCGGTCAGCCAGCCGATGGACGTGGTATTCGATACCCCATCGTCTACGGAACGCCGACGACGGAAAAAGCCCGTCTCCGTCAACCTCAACATGATCAACATGGGCAAATCGAAGGCGATGAACGTCAGCATTCTGGCGATGGACGGCATTGCGATGGCTGAGCGCTACTACGGCGGCGACCTCATCCCGGCTGCAACGCTCGACGCGGACTTCCAGATCAACTGCAACAAGACCGGTGCTTTACACCGGCAAGCTGATCGTCCAGTATGAGGACGCGAACGGCGAACAGTACACGCAGGAGCTGGAGCTGCCGCTGGAGGTCGCGGAGCCGCAGCCCGAACAGAAGGAGGAGCCTGTCATGCAGGCAGCAGCGACGGTACCTCCTGTGAACAATACCAGCGATAATACGACGCCTCCTGCGGACGATACGCCGAAGACCGGCGGCATCTCCAAGGGCCTCTTGTGGGGGCGTCGGCGGCGTGGCTGCACTCGGCATTGGCGGCGGTGTGATCAGCGCCATCGTCAGACATAAGCACGGACGGCGCGAAAAAGGCGTATTACAGCCGCCGTCCCGGAGGACAGGGATGAGCATCACGGATCTGTTCCGCTTTGGGTTCATCAACCTCTGGCGGAGAAAAACGCGGACGTTCCTGACGGCGCTTTCCATGGCCATCGGCGTCATGTGCATCGTGGTGCTGATCTCCGTGGGCCTTGGCTACGAGCAATCGTACCGCGAGAGCGTCGAGAGTATGGGCAGCCTGACAAAGATCGACGTGCGGCCCGCCGACGAGACGCTGCAGGACACGGTCGCGCTGCTCAACGATAAAGCGGTCGAGGCAATTAAGCAGGTCGACGGCGTGGAGGCCGTCACGCCGGTCGTCAATCAGGCAGCCTATATCAAATCCGGCAACTACGTCAACATGGTCACGCTCTACGGCATCGATCTTTCCACGGCGGCGAGCTTTCAGCTCGTGCCGCTTGAGGGAACGTTTCCCGGCGAGGGCGCACGGCTCCAGCCGGAGATCATGCTGACAGACGACGTTGCGCCGACGTTCTCCATCCCGGCCAATGACTGGGGCCGACGCGGTGGACGCGAACGGCGACCCGTTGGTCGATCCGCTTTCCGCCGACATGCGGCTGACGTTTGACTATTCGAACCTCTCCGGCAAGCAGCAGGCCGACACCGACGGCCGCGCATTGCCGCCCGGCAAGCTCTACCGGCTGCATGTCACCGGCGTCTGCTCCTCGCAGAACAACACCTACCGCACCTCCGCGTTCCTCGATCTCACGCGGATGCAGGAGCTGCTCGCGGCGAACGCGGACTTCCTTTGGCAGCAACGCAAGCACGGATAAGGACAGCGCAGCTGCAAAAGCGGCAAAGGAGACTGGTCTCGACTTATGAGAGCTGGTCTGGGTCAAGTGCAAGGACGTCGACGATGTGCAGCGCATCTCCAAGCTCATCCAGAAAAAGCGGCCTTTCGACCTATTCGCTCAACGACATGCTGGAGACTGTCCGCGCACAGTCGAGGCAGATCCAGGGCGTGCTGGGCGCGATCGGCGCGGTCGCAATGCTGGTCGCGGCCATCTGCGTGGCGAATACGATGATGATGTCGATCACAGAGCGCACGCGCGAAATCGGCGTTCTGAAGGTGCTTGGCACGACGCTCGGCAATATCTCGGGCCTGTTCCTCATCGAAGCGCTGCTCGTCGGCGTGTTCGGCGGCCTGATGGGTCTTGGCCTGAGCTTTCTCATGCAAAAGGCAATTCCATTCCTGTTTGAAGAACAGCAGGTGCGGAGCCTCATCCCCGCGTGGCTTGCGGGATTCGGCGTGGCCTTCTCCGGCGTGATGGCGCTGCTCGCGGCGTTCATCCCTGCCAGAAACGCCATGCGTGTCAGCCCGAACGAAGCGATCCGGGCAGAATAGGAGGCGATTTATAAGATGCGTAAGCAAATACTTGTACTATTTTTTAATGCTGACTATGATTTGTTCATTTTTCTGCCTGCAACAAAGAACGGGCGGCTAATGTCAGAGGCAGCAGAAGAATTGACAACAATGGAAGATGGCGAAGTTCAGGTTTCTTACTGCGGAGCAGATGGAAATACCGTAGTTTTTGAAAGCGAAAGCTACACCTGGGACAATAACGGTACTATAACGCAAGTGTACTCCTTGCATGGAAAAGTTCCGGACAATGCAGATCTGAAAAATCTTCCGGTTTTGGTTTCCTACAAAGGCACGTCCATGAGCATCAACGGAGCAGAGGTCGGCACGGATGGAATATTCACCGGAACGATTGACTTTACGCGCGGCGTTACAATGATTCGACTGGAATACGGCGATGGCTCCTCTCGGCTATACTACGTTGCAGCTTATCCAAGCACCTTCGATACGAGCGTATATGTCGACTATAGTTCTCTAAAGAAATTTGCAAGTCTTTCGGCTGGAGAATCGTACAAGGGGCAATGGAATCAGGAATGCCCGTTTTTGGATCGGATCACCGAGGATCAAATCAACGCAGCATCTGACGCGGCAACACAGCTATCTGAGCTGGACCTTCAGCAGATAACATACGGCGTTGAAGATGCAGAAACCTGTCTGGATGCACTGACGGCATATGGGAACGAAACCGGAATTCCAATAAGCGGTGCAGACAGGAGCAGTCATGGCTCGTTCTTTGATATCTCAGTTGCCGGTACTGATAACACGTTCGGTGGAACTTATACCGAAAACGGGATCTGCTCGACGGCGGGGCTGTGGATGTGTCAGGTGACGCGAGGACAGATTACAATTACGCTCGATCCAGCTACAGCCAGTATTTTCTATCTGATGCCTGGCGACGTGGTCGCATGGAGCTATTCCTGCAATCTTGGTTATGATCTGGGCGCACCGATCCGATAGGTGTTTTTAAGTTGTTCAAACCTCGCAGAAGCGAGGTTTGAAATAGAGTGTAAGCAACAAAGGGAAATGTTAAAGCGGAAAAGAAAGGGGGTGTGATGCCGATGTTCAGATAATGCCGTATCACACGGTACGGCCAATAAGTTCACGCGAGTTCACGAGTTCACACAACACAAAACGGATAATTTCTAAAGGAAAACTAAAAAATGAAAAAATTTATCTCTGTTATCCTCGCGCTGGTCATGGTACTCAGCTTCTGCACGGTCGCATTCGCGGCAAACGGCGATATGACGATGACCTACGTTCCCACTTCCGGCAGCACGGTCACCTTTGCCAACGCATCCTACAACTGGACGGATGGCAATCAGGTGACGTGGTATGGCTATGCAACATACGCGCAGCTTCCGAGCGGCGCGAACCTTGCAGCTCTGCCCGTTAGAATCACCTACACCGGCACGTCTCTGAAGGTAAACGGCGTTGAGGTCAGCACCAACGGCACGACCTATACCGGCACCATTGACCTTGCCAACGGACTTGCAACCGTCGAGGTCATTTCGGCTAATGGATCCCGTGTATATTATGCGTCTGCGAACACCGCCACATCGTTCAATGTTTCCGTACAGATCGAGTATGACAACCTTGTAACGCTGTCCAGCATGACTGCCAACACCGCCTATATCGGTGCGAGACCCGGTGCGACCCAGTGCTCGTATCTGTCTCTTGTGACCGAGGATGAAATTGCCAACGCAGCCGCTGCTGTTGCAGCATTCAGCGATCCGGATCTCGGTATTGTTCCGACGACTGCAACAACTTACTCGGTTGACGGCGGCAAGACTGCTATGTATCTTCTGAACAGACTGGCAACGGACAACGGTCTGACGATCATGGACGATGAATATAACTTTATCAGCGATTCGATGCTGTATGTTGACTCCATTTCCGGTGTCGACAAGACCTACAGCCCGCAGTACAGCTACTATGGCTATGGCGGCAATGCTGGCGGCTGGATGTTCGGCGTCAAGCGCGGTAATGCTGTCGTGCAGTATCCCAATATCAGCGCTGCCCACCTGTACCTGAAGGCTGGTGACGTTGTCACCTTCTCGTACACCTGCGACCTTGGCTATGACCTTGGCGCTCCTATGATGTAAGCGTACAGGCATATCCATCATTCTTAAATCCTATGGCGGGTCCGGCCTTCGGGCACCCGCCCGAACTGCAAAACGGGGAGGCGCCAAATGACACACTGTAGATGGAAGCATCGTTCTGTTACGCTTCTGCTGGTCCTGCTGATTCTCGTGGGCTTGCTTTGTCCGGCATATGCGATCAAGTCTACCTATGAAACAGGATGGCCGATGCTTGGAAAATATTCGGAAAACAACGTAAGCGGAAGCTATTATAATCTTTACAACCGCTATCACCTGCGCAGAATATCCCGCAGATGGAGATATTTCGAGAGAGAAATTTGACCCAGATAAAATTACCAGTGTTAGCGGGAAACAGTTTGAAAACATCAAAGTTGTCGAGATTCCCGGCTTAAATGCCGCGACAGCAAAAAGAGAGGATTACTCACTGACGCTTTCTGTAACGCATCTTTGTAAACAAAATTATGATGAAGCTGAAACAATAACGCTACCAAAAACGAATTATTACTATCCGGTGCGCGTAGAGCTTGCAGCGCAGAATGGCCGCAGATGCCCGGTATATATCGTTGCAGTACCGGCAAAGCGGGACTATACACAGGCTGACTTTAGCAAAGCAGTAAAATTACACTATGATCTTCTTCCGAAAATTACATCGCTTTACAACACACTGAATGAAACAGAAGTTGGTGTTGCAGGCGGTTATCATAAAGAAAGCAGCAACGCACTCAGCATATATTGCTATTCTATGGCCCGTGTCGGATTGCAGTTTGATGATTCGATTGCCAATAATCCGTCCGCAGAATGGGTACAGGAGTGGACACTGAACCGGCTTCGTAGCTGTAATACTCTTTCCCCAGAGCAGGCGGCGTATTGTCTAAGCCATACCATGCCGGAAATTATGGAATACTGCAGCCAGACCATTGCCAATGCAGAGCTGCGAGGGCTGCGCGCTGCAAATACACAGTGCATTTCAACTGGGGAAAAGGAATACACTCTCACGCTTCCTGCGGGAACGGACTGGAGCAAAATAAAGGGCGCTCTTGAATTTGATACAATTGGCGAGTGCGTGACGTCTGCGTCTGGCAGTTGGGGCAGCGGCCGGAATGTTTTTCTGACGCTCTCTGCCAAGGACGTTGCCACCGGTCTCGTTTACAATTCCGCTCAGAATGGCATTGTACAGAATACCTATACGCTGAAGCTCAAAACAGGCGCTCCGGTATTTTCTGTATCTTCTTTCAAAATTGGTGGTCGTACAGCAGACATTACGGAAGCTGCCGATGGGACCAACACCATTTCCCTGCATCTTGCAAAGGATTGGTCGTGGACACAAAAACCAGACATCGCCTATACCGGCACCAGCTACGCGTTCCTTGATGAAAATGGAAAGGAGGTCGCCGCTGGCGCGGACGGAAAGATCGACTTTTCAAAAGCAAAAACGCTGCATCTGACGCTGGATCTGTCGGCATATGCCGCATCTGGTGTGTCCGCGGACACGATGAAGTTTACGAAGGACTATGCCCTCAATATTACGCAGGGTAACCCGATGCTTGTGAGCTTCTGAGCTTCTCTGTCGGCGCAGCTGAAGAACAGGTCGTATTTGATGGCACAAACATCACCGTAACGATTCCCTACGCAACAAAATGGGATAGTCTGAAATCTGCCTATACCTGTTCCTACGACGCAACGGTCATCAAGCCGCAGAACGAAGACTTTGTAAATTCCGAGAAAACGCCGCTCAAATATACAGTCAAAGCGGAAAACGGAACAACACAGAAAGACTACCTCGTCACAGTCAAAAAGATCCCAGCAGCTACAGACAACAAGCTGATCGCGTTTGACTTTGGCAGTCTGAAAGGAAAAATCGATCATGACAAGGGGCACTGTAAAGCTGGAGCTGCCCAGCGGCTCAGCAAGACGCTGACCCCGACAATTACACTTCCGAAATTTGCAACGGTTTCTCCTGCTTCCGGCGTAGCACAGGACTTCACCAATCCTGTGACCTATACAGTCACAGCGCAGAACGGCGCAACAAAAACGTATCAAGTGACTGTAACGGTTGCTGCGCAGGCTGCGGCAAACCCGCGCAAGGCAGCAATGCAGGGGCTCCTTGATCGGATCATATCCAAGTACCGTAAGAGTGCTTCGGATGACTGGGAATGGCTGAATCTCGGCTTGTATGATTTGAAAAATGGCTATACCGAGCCAAATGCCAAGGATAATTTCGACATTGCTGCCATCATAAGAAATCGCAAACTCGGTCCGACCGACGTTATGACAGATTTAGCGCGAGTAACGCTCATGCTGACCGCACGCGGGTATGACTGCTCAAATCTTGCGCAGTACAATAACAACACACACCGTTTACCGATGCAAAGGGAAACCAAATCGATAATCTTGTTGAAAACCTCTGCGCAGCGCCAACGTCGATCAACGGCATTATGTTCGGGTTACTGGCACTGGATATCGGTAATTATACTTTACCAGAGGATACTGCGCACAATCGCGCGTATATGCTGGATTATTTGCTGTCATTGAGCTGCACGGAGGTCGAGTCAGGCCTGATGGGGCTTGACGGCGTCGGCTCAGTGATGTTCTCCATCGGACCGTATCAGGATGATCCGGTTTATGGCGAGCGAGTCAAGCAATGGCTGCAAAATGGCGCACAGTACCTTGCGGATCGTGTCACAAGCGACTATACGCTGAAGTCTTGGGGCACTACCAACAGCGAAGTTATTTCGTGGTCGCTTTGCGGTCTGTGTTCTGCGGGCATAGACCCCTATACGGACCCGCGCTTCGGAACCAGCGAAAAGAACATCATTACGCAATGGCTGGATCTGTTCACAACTTCGGACGGTTACAAGCACATCGCAGCCGAAACGCAAAGCAATCAGTTGGCGACTTATGAAGGCTGCTATGCATTGCAGTGGTACCTGAACTTCCTTGAAAAAGGTGGAAACGGGACGCCCTACTATCTGTGGTACAGGCAGCATGATTTCTCAAAGAAGCTCTCCACAGACGCCAAGTTCCTGACCTTTGAAATCGAGGGCAAACAGGGCGTGATTCAGGAAGCGGTCAATGGCGGCAAGAATACGATCACGATTGAGCTGCCGAAAGGAACGCCGCTCGCCAACGTGACGCCGAAGTTCACACTCTCTGAGGGCGCAACGCTGAAAGCACCGACACTTCCTGTGACACTTACGGCAGATACCGAGTATCCATTTACCCTTCGTGCAGAGGATGGCAAGACCGAGCGTGTTTATTACCTTACAGTTACGCTGAAGGATGATATGAAAACCAGCGGCACAGAGCTTTATACCGACACGATCAAGCTGCAGGACGAAAATCAACGGGATCTTGAAATTCTGAAAAAGACTGTCACGGAAACGGAAACCGGTGCAGACATTCTTTTTGAACATAGACGCTGGCAAAAATGTAAAGAAGCTGCGCATCTTCGCGGACGTATCCTATGGTGCGGCCGTTACGCCGAAGCTGGACGGCTCTGCGACGATGGATCTGTCGAACTGGGTGAGCTTCAAGGTCATAGCACAGGACGGCAAGACCAAGACGTACCGCATCAAGGTCGAAGCAAAGCAGATCGCGAGCATTACAGGCTTTACAGTGGAGGCCGGAGGAAAGACCTATCAGGGCGTGATCGACGATGAGAAAAATACGATCACCGTTTCCGGTGTAGACGACAGTAAGCTCACCAGCACAAAAGCTGACGCCGACGATCACGCTTGTTTGAGCTGGTACGACAGTCTGCAATCCCCTTTCCGGTGTTGCGCAGGACTTCTCACAAGAGGTCAGCTACATTGTTTCCGGAACAAATGTGGCGGCACGGACCTATACAAAGTGAACGTCTACAACCAGAGCGGCAAGCGGATCTCAGCAACGCAGAAGCGCCGGTCACGAGCTCGGCAAAAATTACGGAATTTAAGATCTACGGCGTTGCCGGTATCATCGACGACACGGCAGGAACCATTGTGATCAGGCTTGCCGCAGGGTACCAACGTTACAAAGGTTTCTCCGCAGATCAAGGTTCCGTCAGGCTGCACGGTTACCCCAGCTTCCGACAAGGTAGTCAACCTGACGCGCCCGATCACCTACACTGTGACGCTCGGCAGCGCGAAGAAGACTTATACTGTCAGCGTTATTTATGAGCGCAGCCTGTCTCAGCAGCTTTGGGACGAGGTCGCGGACAACAACACCGTGAACGGCGGTCATCAGGTCAGCAAAGACCCGCATCCACTGACCGGTGGATGGCACTGAGTAAAAGGGGCTGCCCCGGAAAGAAGGAAACATATGAAGAAAAGATGCTTCGCGCTGCTGCTGGCATTGATCCTTTGTCCTGCAGCTCGTACCGAGCGTTGCAGCCGCACCAGATGCAAAAAACAATGATGTACGGCTAAATCCATCTGCAATTACAGGTGGAAAAGCAACGATCACATCTGCTGACGGAACGACGCCAGACGAAAACGGCTATTATCACACGCCAAGAGGCAACTATGATGCAAAAATAAGGCATTGACCGCAACAGCAGAGCCGGACAAAGGATATGAGTTTTCTGGCTGGACTGTGCAGCAAAGTTCGGATGGAAAAAAAAAATGGTCGAACGGCGTTGTGGCAAATATCCTCAGTTTGGGTCCAAAACATGACAGCCACAAGCAATCCAATCAGTTTTTGACAAAACCACTGAAAAAGTACTTTCAGATTACGCCGACTTTTTCCAAGCGTATCAAGATCACGCTTGTACCCAACAGCGCGGACAAGGGTTCTGTTACCTGTACCACAGAGAAAGTTGACCTGAACAGCTTCCTCCCCGGCAGCAACACGCTTGCGCTGGTGACTACGGTAAAGGAAGGCTGCTCACTGACCGGCTGGAGCGTAACATATGCGGACGGAACTGCTGTTCCGGAAACAGCGGCTAAAGTTACGCCGGATGTTTCAGATCCTACGAAAGCAACGCTGACGACGACAAGCAGCCTGACGCAGGACATTACAATAACCGCAGAGTTCGTCAACGCGACCGAGCCAAACTTTGTGCTGTTTGGGCAGACACCATCGGCAACAATCCGCAAGGACGATGGCACTCCAGCTTGCGTTGGCAGCATAAGTGGTTGGTCAAACGCGCTGAATGATACCGTCGTTATTACGTTCAAACCCAATGCAGGCGTTTCCGTGGCAGGTCTAAAGACGACCATTGGCTATTCTATTCAAAACAGCCGTGTCATTCCGGACAAAGTATCCTTTACCATCAATGGCAGTACGGGCAATGAAGGCAAATTTGGATTGGACGAATACTGGGCGTGGGACGACCTCTCCTCCAGTTATGAGGTTCCTTTCACTGTTTCCGATGGACGCGGTCATACCAAAGAAGGAATCATCCGGTATGAGATCAACGGCCGTGCGATGGTGGAGGCTACAAAGCGCACATATGACCAGCACTGTTTTTGAAACGCGCGAATATTACATGCGATGGCACGGCATATAAGCATGGGGACTGCATTGATTTTCCCGCTGACAACAAGGAAATCACGATCTCTGCCGATGCCCAGGCTGAAACACTGTATTTTAACAGATGGGAAATTGACGGTGCTGCGATTGAGGATCTGACACAGAACCAGCTCACATTTACACGTCCGGACGCATTTTTTACGATCAGAGCAATATATTCCGGCAAAAACACGCTCAGTGTTACAAACGAGGCTGACGCGCACGGCAAGGCAGTGATCAACGGAGATGAACAGAACAGCTCGGTAGATCTTTTGGCTGGACGGACTGCGACGGTTGCTGCAACAGCTGGTGAAGGCTATGAGTTTGTAAGCTGGAGGATTTTTGCAACGCTTCTGAACGGCGCGACGGTGGAGCGAACGAACGCCCCCCATACATGTACGAGCTTAACAGCAGACGATTTGTATCAGTCAACGATCACGCTCAGTATTCGTGCGAATGTCCAACTGCTTCCTGTATTCAAGCCCATTGTTTCGGCAGTGACGATTAAAATCGACCATTCCAACAGCAATGAGGGCACTGTTACACCTGCTGATGAAACTGTTGCGGTCAAACCGGAACGTCAACCGCTGCGCTTGACCGCAACACCGGCCGACGGGTATCACTTTGACAAATGGAGCATCACATATACAGAGTCTGGTGAAGCTGCTGCGGCTGCAGATTATGTACTGACCGAAACCGGCATCGGTACCGCAACGTTCGAGCCGACAACCTCTGCAACGCAACCTATGACTGTCAAGGCACTGTTCAAAGCATACGTGCCGGTAACCGCGACTATAGCCGAGACGACGCATGGCAGCATTCAGTATAATGGGACAACGTATGCATCTGGCGAGAAAATTCAGTTCCCGGATAATACAGCAACCGTAGAACTGACGGTTATTCCGGACGAAGGCTATCAGGCTTACGCATGGACGATTGGAGACGAAACAAAATACGGGAATCCCCTCTCTTTGCAGCTTCCGGAAACGGATTTTACGATCTCAGTCTTGTGTGCCAGAAGCATTTCGTATCAGGTTCTGCTGAATGAAAACAGAGAAGACATAACGAACTCTCCAGATGCGTGGAAAGAGGGAAGCGTTGGGATATATCCGCTGGAGTTACGTGGTTATGACGCAACGATGACCTTTGACGCCGCAGTATCAAATGTGGACTCTTTGAACTATCTTTCCACCAATGCGGTGCTTCCAAGCGGCAGAAACGTACTGGTCGTCGTGAAAAATGTGCTGGGCATAAAAAACAGTTCGTTCTGGATTCAGTTGAACTGACCGGCGCGGAAAAAGATCGGAGAAAAACAGAAAACGGTGTCCTTTACTGTGCATTTACGATGCCAGATCAGGATGTGACGATCACGATCAATGTCCATGATAAGGCAAACGTACAAATTCAAGCCGTTCCGGATGATCTGGCGCATGGCACGGTGACATTAACTCCGACCGGAGAAGTGGATGGAAGCTATTATAAAGAAGGAACTGTCCTTTCGCTGACGGCCACTGCTGCGTCCGGTTATCGCTTTAAGGAGTGGCAGGAGGCTGCTGGGAGCAGTTATATTTCAGCCAACGATAAAACAAAGAGTTCTGTGCAATTCACCGTTGGAAATACGGGCGCAGAGATTACAGCAATTTTTGAAGCAGCGGAAAAAATCGACGTTCCAATTGCATACGCGGTTACGCCGGAGAACAAGGCTGAAATTCTGGTGAATGGAGGAGCACAGGCAGCAACTGCAAAGGAAGGCAGCATACTGAACTTGTCTGTAACAAATATTGACGAATTTTATCTGTTTGACCATTGGGAGATTAAAGACAGTAGTGGCAACGCATTGATTCTGGAAACAGAATCGAAAAATAGCAGCGTTGCGCTGACCGTTCCGAACGATGCAGGTGGAATCACCATAAAGGCTGTGTTGAAAGAACGGCTGATCAAACTGAGCAGCAGCGTTACATTGGACGGAAGAACCAGCTCGGACGTTGCACCGCAGGGCAGCCTGCGTATCTATGTCAACGATGCATTGGCACAACTGCCCGCATATGTGAAAAAGGGAGATAAAATCCGTTTTGAGTTCACATTGAATGACCCTGCTTCTTATGTATTGGATGAAGTTCGAGCACTATCCATGCGCTCCGGAAGCGCCAGTACGATTTATCGGTCACTGGACTATATCGATGAATTTGTGCTTTCCGACTGGACGCTGGACGGCGAAGAAATCAAGGGCATCATGATTCAAGCAAATGTGCTTGAAAAAACGCAGGAGAACACGCGCTATAATATCAACTTGACGCAGCCCAGCGTGGGTGGAACAATTCGATCCTCCAATCAAACAGCGAAGGCCGGTACGTCAATTACGCTGACAGCAGTTCCTGCATCTGGCTATGCGCTTAAGACTTGGACGGTAATGGACGGCAATAACGAATCTGTTACTGTAACACCGGATTCGTCCAATGCAAATCAGGCGACGTTCACAATGCCTGCTGCTGACGTCACTGTAACAGCGGAGTTTGAAGAAGCAGAGGTCGTTCTGCCTGTGATTTCGAACGTTCAGCTTCTTCGCAATCCGGATAAAACCGTTCTTACCGATGATGTAACGCTGGATGAAGAAACAGCCACATGGACGATTACATTGCCAAGTGATACAGATCAGACTGTTCTTGACAACCTGACAATGCAGTATCTAAAAATCACGCATTCTGGCGCAAGTGTTTCTCAGATGCGGGGGACAGACGCCGGTTATGACGATGCAACTTTGGAGCCAAAGTGGAGCAGCGGCAACGTCATGTGCAATATGGAATTGAACACCCCGGCAACGTTCACTGTTACAGCGGCAGATGGTGAAACTCAAAAGATCTATACCATTAAAATTGTTCATGAAGGAGCGGACAAGCCTGTATTGTCCAATGGTTCTGCGAATCGTACCAGCGATACGGATGCAACGGTGATGTTCACCTCCAGCGCAGCTGGTCGCTATTACTACAAGGTCGTGGCGTCTGGCGCTGCCGAACCGGACAACATTGACACTGGCACGAGCGGCACCGCCGTTGTCGGCAACAACAAGATTACTCTGACCAATTTGACGAAAGAGGCGCGCGATATTTATATCGTTGTCAAGGCAGCAGATGGCACATCAAGCGATATGCTGAAGATTGAAATCCCGCTTTTGGTGCAGAGGAAGATGGGCAATACACCATTAAATATGCTGGACCCAAGGGCGGTACCGTGATTCCGAACAAGGCGAAAGCAAATGCGGGTGAAACCATCACCTTGACAATAGTGCCTGACAATGGAAAGCAGATGAAGGCTGGAACGCTGACCTACACGATTGCCGTAACCAACGGAGAAACCGTTTCTATTACTGGAACCAGCTTCGTCATGCCGGAAAACAATGTCACAATCAGCTGCAAGTGGGAAGATGCAACTACGCCGGGTGGCGATACCACAATTGGCGGCATTACCGCATTTACCATTGACGGCGTAGCGGGCGTCGTGGATAACGCCACGAACACCATCTCGGTCGTCATGGCCTACGGCACCGACGTCACCAAGCTCATCCCGATCATTTCGGGCAACAACATCGCATCGATCAGCCCGGCTTCCGGTCAGATGGTGGACTTCACAACCTCTGTCCGGTACACGGTCACCCTGACGGACGGAACGGTCAAGTATTACACCGTTACGGTCTATGTGCAGGAAGGCACCGCGGCAGATAAGATGTGGGACAAGCTGACTGATTTCTACGATCAGACCCCCGTGGTGGGAATACGCAGAGCATCAGGTCAGCACTGGCCGCTACCCGAAGTATTGGTAAAACAACAAATCCATGGCAAAAGGCTCCGATTCAAACGAATCGGAGCCTTTTCTATTGTTGTAATGTCACAGTGAAAAAATCAGCCATTGAGATTTTCAGCGCCTTGCAAATCAGTTCAATCGTATCCACGGAGAGTTGCGTACCGCGGTACCGGGATTTGCAAGGGTACTGTATGAATTCCACTGTCCTTTGAAAATTGAAAGATGTTTGTGTTTCTAGCTCGCAAAAGCTCGTCCAATCGTGCGTTTGTATTCAAATCACATCCACTCCTATCAAAAAAGCAAATCGTGTTTTACTTCGATGATAGTATCATATCACAAATGCTGTCCAATAAACAGGACTTATAGAACTCGGCCTACGATTCGGAACTCCAGTTCCGGTGAAGCTGTCTTCGGTGCATATGCTTTATTATAAGACACCATAATCGGCTGCATCCGCCGCACGCCGTCACTGCTGAGATATGCTTCCGGATCATCCGGTTCCTGTTCGGCGTATGCCTTGATGTAACCCCTGCCCATCGTAGATCATGACACCAACTTCGCCGGTACGGAGTGTTTCACATTGCTGTACCTGGCACACGATCTGACCGTCGTGATAAACCGGTTCCATACTGTCACCGGACACCCGAACCCCGAACTCTGCACCATCCGGGATGCTGCTTTCCGGGAAGCTGACCATTTCAAAGTTCCCCTCGTCCAGAAACGCGCCTGTACCAGCGGATACCGGCAGGTCGCTGACCGGCATGTCCAGATAGCGGATCTCCAGCACTGGCGCTACCTCCCGATACTTCCCGGATGCAATCAGATCCTCACGATACTCTTTCACTTTTCGACGCCCCTCTGCGTTCAGCAGGGGGGCGTTTTGTGTTGCTCACAAAATAGTCAAAGCCATCCTCCAGATGCAGCGCAGCACAGACGGCCAGAAGCTGGTACGCACTCGGAACCGCCTTGCCCAACTCCCACTTGTTTAGCGCTGTTCGCGTAATCTCAACGCCATACTGCATAAGCAGCTGGCTTGAACTGCTCTAAGCTGATTTTTAAGTCCTTCCGCGCGGCGTGGATCTGTTTCCCAACGTAGTTGGCATCCTTTTCAGCAACCGCATCATAGAAGCTGGATTGTTCTTTATATGTGTTTAAGCGGCTAATCGAAGCCATACGAATCCCTCCTGTTTGTTGATACCTGAATTATATAGTCCCGCCTGTCTATTGTCAATAAAAATAGCTTATAGTTCTACAAATGAGAAATTGACGTAGCTGTATATTCGCTATATGATATGACCATCATCAATCCTGCTTTACATATTGGAACACGCGCCTCCACTTTGGGCGTGTCTGTCGAAGCCTCTCCAGACAGTTCTGTTCCGATCAGGGATTGTCAGCATACAGAATCGAAGTCAAACATGGAATCAGGAAAGAGAGGTACGCATGAAACAAGCAGTAAATTGTGCAGTGAAAGCAGATCGGGCGATCAGATGTCCGATTTGTCAAAGGGGACGGCTTCTCAACGCCGCCGAGAGCATACAGACCTTCGCAGCCTGCGCCCGTTCCGACCGGAGCAGGCGGATCGCGCGCAATGGTTCTCCAAATGCCCGAAGTGCGGGCAGCAAATTGGAATTGCAATCTGCCCGGTTGAAGTAATCATCTAAATTGTAATTAACAATCCAATAATATGGTACCAGTCAAGCGCACCAGCCGCCCACCTTAGAATGTGGGAGTCATCGCGTTCGAGCCTTACGGTAAGCTGTTCAGCTTTCCGTAGGGGCTCCTTTTTTGTTTTTTTGCCCGTTTCGCTGAATAGCGGAAAGGGCATACATGCGCAGATGGGCTGAGAGCATAGCAAAGTATCCGTAATCTCCTCGTTTCTTTTTGCTCAAGAAACGAAAAAAGGAGATTACAAAAATGGCATGGATCAATGGCTTTGAAAGAAAAAGAGATTCGATGAGGAACAGAAACGTCTCGCAGAAGAATATCGTATCGCAGGTATGACAAACGAACAGATTGAACAAATGTATCAATTTGGATCTTGAGACATTTAACAGTAGACGTAGATTTGCCGAGCATACACAACAATTTCCAGAATGTGTTTTTGGATGAGAGCAGCGATGATAAGTCGCCGCTTTTTGAAAAGTATCTTACACAGCTTTCTATTGAAGCTGAGAAACCTTTGCAAATGATCGATATGGATGGATTGAAAGTATCGATAATCCAGATCTTGCAAAAAGCAATGAAATTGTTGTCGATCGAAGAAATTGAGTTGATTACTTTATTTGTGTTTGAGGAATATACGCAGACCGAAATTGCAAAAATCATGGGACTCAATCAGAGTACGATTTGTAGACGTCTTGAAGCAAAGAAAAAATTCTTAAAAAATTTTTTGAAACACGCATAATTCATGTCGTTTTATCGGCTACCACATGAGGGGATTCCCCTCACTGAACCTTGAAAAAGTGAATACCAGCGACGCGGATCACACCGCAGGTTGGGAAATGCGCACGGCGCGCGCGAGGACCCGGAAGCAGCGAGCTTCCGGCGAGCGAGAACGCGCCGTGGGCAGCCTTGGCAGGCTGCATCATGCCGCCCAACCTGTTTGGACACAAACGTCTGGCCTGCACGTAAGACAGGCTGCCATGCGCTGGGGTTGAAAGCAGTCGAGACCCCAGTCACAGGCTGTGAGAGCTGCCAAGCTCTGTCTGCGCTGTTCCCCCATCGCCGGGGTGCGAGCTGCAAATACGGCGGAACAAACTTTTCAAGATAGGATGAAAGAATCATGATCAACGAACTTACCAGAAAAAACGCACATACCGAACTCGACCACATCTTCAAAAACCATTCTCCCGCGCACGGCATGACAGAGAGCCGGAGCAGATCCGTCTCAGCCACACCATGCTGGACGCCATGTTTGAAAACCGCATCGCACTGAGCGACGCCGGGACCGGTATCGGCAAGACATACGCCTACCTGACCGCTGCCATCGTGTACAGCCACAGCAGACTGGTAGACGGGCTTCCGTTCCAGCCGGTCATCATTGCAACCTCCAGTATCGCGCTCCAGAACGCCATTGTGCGGGAGTATCTGCCGTTCCTGTCGGATGCGCTGTCGGACGATCCGCATATCACAACACCCATTCTTGCCGCCTTGCGCAAGGGCAAGAGTCACTATGTTCAGACGAGCGGCTGCGCCAGCACCTGCAGCAGCGCCCGAACGGGAAAAAACGTCATGCAGAAGAAAGAACTTTGGCTCCCTGCGGGATGTTCTGGATCTGGATGAAACACAGAAACTCAGCAGCTTTTTGACCGTGAGCGCGTCTGCGTCCCGCCGTTTTGTGACTGCAAGCACCCGGACTGCCGCTATCGCCGGCATTTGACCGAGTGCGGCCAGAAACGGTACCTGTTTCAGATTTGCAACCAGAACCTCTGGCTGGCAGACTGTATGCACCGGGAAAACGGCTTGAAGCCAACTCCCGGACGCCGCCTGCACGGTCATTGTGGATGAAGCACACAAGCTGCCGGAAACGGCGCGGGAAGATGTTCGGTACAACATTAACGGCCGGAGAGATCCGCAGCGCAGTCGTTCGGCTGAAGCAGGACGGATACGCGCTGGCAGCAGACCGGCTGTTTTCTGCTTCTTCCACACTTCCAAAAGATGGCAGAGCTCGCCGGAGTACCCTGCTGAGCTGTTCCATGATGATCTCAGCCGCGTCCTTCTACGCTGTTTTGATCGCAGTTCAAGTTCTTTTCGGAACTCCGCCACCAAGCGAGCGCGGAGCGCATCACCGACAAAAGCTGTGCTGTTTCTGGCCCAAGACAGACAAATCACACCGCAGAGGAGCGACGACGGCAAGCTCATGCTGTGCTGCTCCGGCAGATATCACATCCAGAATGCAGCGCACCTGTTTGGGCAAACAGATTCCGGCCTCCAGCCTCACCACCGGAACGTGCTTTCGTCATCGGCAGCAGCTGCCGGTTTCAGACTGTGAATGCCCGGCAACCAAGAGGCACAGAAAGCGGCTAAGCCGTATCGCCCTTGACCTTACGCTCGCAAATTGCCGACTCCCGGTTTTCTGCAGCGACCCCGCCTCTAAGCCAGGAAGAGCTGCGTCCCCAAAATCCAGCTGCCTGGCGTTTTATACCTGCTGCAAGTCGCGAAATCTATCATGCCCTTGTTCTTTCTGGCACCTTGGCCAAAGGATATGTCCACGTTCGTATCGTTCTACCGGTCAAAAGCGTACCCACTGCCCGGCGTGCAGAACCCAATCTGGGCAGATGGTCAAGAAGACCGTGGAGTCGTCCCTTGGCAACCGGCGCTGCGTGGAAGGCATGGGATTTCCCATGACCGTGTGTCGCTGCTTATCGGCCCCCGAAGTTAAGCCGTTCGTATTCCGGACGCCATTCATTTACATGAAAGAAAAAAACTATCCTGCTCTTGCATGATTATTCGAGTCAGTCAAAGCCGGAAATGCAAGATCAAGTCAAGCAGTGGCTTACGCCATTTCGCAACGGAAACGCTAATACCCTGCGTGTTGCTATCTAGATGAGCGTTGCAGTGCCAGAGTTTACTCTGCGTGATGTTCTGGAATGGGTGTTGCCGGAAATGCTGATTCGGACAGAGTGCGTATCCTGATCGCTTCTGGTTCTCTGTGCGGTCAAGCCGCAAAGTTACTGGAAGCGGCGCAAGCAATCAAATTCCAAAACAAAGGAGAAGCATTCGCGGCAAACGGAACAGCCCCCTGGCTCACATCAGCCTCATTGCGCTGCTCTCATTCAAGTGGCTCATTGCTGTAATTGTCAAGCCGTCAAAAAGGACGAGCGAAGGAGCCTCTGCCGCGCAGAAAGTGGCATTGTTCCAACGACCGTCATTGAAGGCGGTTGGGAGACGCTCTCGCAGTGAAATCTAGCTAAAGCGCCAACGCGCGGTGGCTGGCATGAACATCGCGTTGCAACACCCGCGCCTATCAAAGACGGTAAGAGGAAGGCAATGTCATGCTGGTCAACGAGCGAATTACCCTATCCAATGAAGGTGGAAATTTTTTGGCCCAATGATTTACGCTGAAAAGACGTTCAAGTGAGCCCGAAAGTCATTGCGGCGTCGGCGGCGTGCAGATCGAGCGAGCAAAGTTTTTACGGGGAAGCGTTCGCGGGCGAAAGGCCGAATCAGCCTGCCTACTTTTCCAACTTAGATCCTGACTGGCGCAACCTTGGCGTTGCCGGGGCCATTGGCTATCAATAAATACCATTCAAAACCAACAAAACGAAGTGAGAACTCACTAAGTGAAGAACATGGAAGAAACCCTGCAATCCCTGCCTCGCCGCCCCCTCGCCCATGGCAAAGTCTCGCCATTTCCGGCGCATCTGCTCGTTAGAACCTACCACGGTGGATAAGTTCCCGGCGGCACCGGCACCCAGTCAGCCTGTCTTCCACCTCGGACGGCACCCCGACGGTGATCCCGTTAAGCCACAAAAAGCGCCGAATGTTGGTATCCCGACCCCATCCTCCCCATTGCAGTCGGCACGGACGGCAACAGTCGTAATGACGGCCACGGATATCCGCATCACCAACAATACCTTTTTGGCGCGGCTCAAGGCCGACAACGTCAAGTCGAAGCCGGTACCGGCTGAAGCGACCGCGTTCGGCAGTAAAGACAGCCTTGCCAAAGGTCAAGGTGGACAGCAACATGACGCTTCAAACTGCGCTTGGCGGGCGCGGAGCAGCTCACCACGTGGAGAATGCGGCTTCCCAGACCCTCCTCATCGACGGTGCCATCGTGAAGGCCGCTATATGTCCGGCAACGGCGACCAGAGCGCAAACCCATCGCGATCGCTATGACGCCATCGTCAGCTCCGGGTCTCCGAAGCTGTCGTCAACGCTTCCGTTGCGTCCGTTCTGCTCAGATCTGCTGGGATGCGGTCTAAGCCGCACCCATCCATCGCCGGGGGAAACCTGCTTCCGGCAGCTTTTATCATAGGGAGGGATTCACTTTGAACACAAAACGAATTCTTGCACTGTTTCTGGCTGCCGAGCAATACGTAACCGAACGCAAAGCACAATGA
>VOFK01003079.1_pt1 | contig 20365 bp, 30 predicted proteins | sample 5384121 | NCBI WGS metagenome assembly VOFK01 (sample SAMN12384730, study PRJNA508395) | human gut metagenome | isolation source: healthy gut J | host: Homo sapiens | reverse complement strand
GATTACGCAACTGAAAAAAAAGGTTTGTTGTATTATCTTTTCATTTCATACTCAAAAATTTATTTTCATCATTTTATTTATATATTTCTTATTCCTCATGCAGCGCTTCGGCAGGCTGGAATCTCTGCAGTGCAGGCAATCCAAATGCCAAACAATCATTAGCGCCATCAATAACCAGGTAACGCTGCTAATACCTCAAAAGCCATTAAACTGGAATGTACTTCCATTCTACCGCCATATGGCTAATACCTGACTACGATAGAAGGTTCCATCAATTACATTCAGTACAAGCAATAGTAGCAGGAATTGCACAACTGTCAATAAGATAAGCCCTTCGCCCAGCAGTAACCGCCCTTACTTGTCTTCGCGAGCAGCTTCCCAAGCACTCATGCGTAAAGCTAGGTTTCACTATTACGCCGACGAGTGCGATACGTACCGACAACGCCCATAAAAACATTCACCAACAGGAAAAGCGCCACAAAAGAATGGGTCTGTAAACGGTCACGGCTGCCATCTGCTGATTCATGGCAGTCCACAATCTTTCTGGTAAGACTCAGATCTACCACCATTGCTATCATTCCACCCTGGGCAATGGCAGTGAGCTTTCCTCTTTCCAAAAAATAAGCTGAAAAGTCACTTGTCTGCTTCGAAGCACATTGCATCGTCACCGTAAACGGCATATTTATCGTAGTAATGAAGATTGTCATCAATACGTTTGATAAACCAACCTTGCGATTTTTTCAAATCGCGGACGAAATCTTCCAACACAAGGGCTTAATTCGTATGCCGCGCTCATCGTCTTTACCCGGTACGGAATGGAATCTTTAGTAAAGGCGGATGCATCCAATGAATCAGCATACGGGTAACCATACCATAAGAATCCGACACAGGCATCGAAGCAAAGTCTGGTTGTCCGGACTCCGGATGGAAACGAAAAACCTTCATCATATCATTGTCCATCATGGCATAACGTACAGAAAACCGAAGTCGAATCATACAGAAAAAGCACTCCAACGATTGGGGAAGCTCCCATCGGATCGGAACTATAATGCAAACCTACCGCTTCCACCACTTTGTCCATCCGGCGAAGACGGTCACGAACCATCAATACTTTCTCTATATAAGAGTGCGTGGTATCACGTTCCTCACCTCCGCATCCAATTGCAACTCATACACATGGCTATAATCGAACCCAAGCGGACGAGTAAGCGTATAGGTGAAACACCCCAATGGAATCACACAAAAACCACAGGACTATGAACACCACAAAAAGCTCACCCAACACCCAACCATTGTAACGTGTCCGATTCATCAACATCTTCAAATTGTGATAAACAAATTTCATAAAGCTAATTATCATTTAAAGAAACAACAATGGGTTTTCGGGGAAGCATACCATGCCGGGATACCGGCACTGAGCAGGTTCATTAACAAACAGAACAGCAAAGCATAAGCAAAAACGGCCGGACTGAACAGGGAAGAAACCGGAAGTATTATTTCCCCATGAGAATATACCGTCCAAAAGGTAGAGAATATCCATCCCCGTAACAGATACACCGCCCCATAACTGAAAACAAATCCTACAATTCCACCCAATATCGTCAATACCAGGTTTTCATCCAGTATGCGCCGCACCAACATCATACGAGAGTGCTACCATACGCCTTCCTCACTCCCAACTCACTCATCCGTTGCTGCATACGGCTGCTCGACAAGCCACAAAGATTCAATGCCGGAACCAACAAAATAATAAACAAGACAATACCATATTGCCAATACATTCCTTTCATGTCAGGATCAGGGAAAATACGGTTGCGTGCCGTCATCGAATCGTCAGGCTGATTGTATATATCAATTCATAATCGGCAAGAGAAGTATTCATTTGTGCTTTCCGGTTATGAATATCATCATAAATTGCTTGAAAATCTTTTTAGCATTTCGGGCAAGAATACTTATTTCGAAGTCACCTGCATATTCATCTGCCTCTTTTAGGAGTCCGTAACAAATTTGCCGGATACATACACCATAGTTGTGCATAAGCATGGATAGCCGTCAACGAGGGATCACGCACCACCCCCACTATACGTTTGAGATGACGGTTCATCAAAACCGAACGGCCGGCAACATGCTCCGTACCAAATAGGCGCCGTGCTACGCCGGCAGATATAACAATGGCCTCACTGCCGTCGTCCTGCAGGTCTGTATCTGCAAAGGGACGTCCGTCTATAAAGTCAAATTCATACACTTTCCAAAAACATGGCATCCGTATAACGAAAGTCCACACTGGCACGTGCAGATTCATCGGGCGTGGCAAGCACAGCGACCGAAAACTGCCGTAGCCGATGTAGCTGTTTCTATATAAGGAGACGGAAGTACCAAGTCTTTCATCAGTGCCGGTTGTGCAATACCACGAAGTATACCATCCATTCTGTGAGGTGAGCCTGACAATGAAGGATTTGATAAACATGGTCCGCTCAGATTCGTTTCGGGAGGGGGCACGCACGGTATTTTACCTGCCAAGCTATCACCATGACCATTATCAGGCAAATGGCAAAAGCTGTACCCAATATGCTGATGACACTCAGTAACACGTTATGGCGCAATAACTCTATGGTTTGTCTTATTAATTGCTTTATCATTGCTCTTATACACTTTTTTATACCCCAGCATAACGCATTTTCATCGTAGAAGCAGGTGGAAAACCCGCATCTACGAGTGAGAAATGCACAATTTTACATCACCTGACGTCCGTCAAAGAAGCGAATCGTGCGTGAAGTCTGTTTGGCTTGTTCTTCATTGTGAGTTACCATTACAATGGTCCGTCCGTCTTCCTTATTCAGTTTATGCAACAATTCCATCACTTCCGCACCCATCTTTGAATCCAAGTTACCGGTGGGCTCATCGGCAAGGATTATTTCAGGATTACCGACAATGGCACGCGCAATGGCTACACGCTGGCATTGACCACCCGACAATTGAGTGGGCATGTGGCGCATACGATGGCTCAGCCCTACACGCTCCAACACTTCCTTAGCCAAACGGGTACGTTCTTTGGCCGGCATCTTTCTATAGAGCAAAGGAAGCTCTACATTGTCAATCACATTCAATGAGTTAATCAGATGGAAAGACTGGAAAACAAAACCAAGTGTCTTGTTACGAAAAGCCGCCAATTCTTTGTCTTTCATATTTTCTACCGACGTACCGTTTATCTCAATCTTACCGCTACTGGGTGCATCCAACAGCCCCATGATATTCAAGAGAGTAGATTTTCCACATCCTGAGGGACCCATGATACTCACAAACTCACCTTTTTCACATCCAGATTTACATTCTCAAGTGCCAAGGTCTCAATTTCATTTGTACGGTAAATCTTGTTGATGCCGGTTAATTTAATCATTGCCATAATCATTTTATTTTAAATTGTTATTATTATCTTCATTAAAAGTTCGCTGTTGTCTTTCAACATTCAAAAGTTATGCCAAAAGTATAAATTATTTATTATCAATATTTTGTGCTTCATACAAAGTGTCCGTTATCGAACACTCTGCCCGATTTTGTGCGCATCGGAAACTATTCGTCACGCAAAGCATCGGCAGGCAAGATATGCGAGGCACTTCACCGGTTATATAAGTACCTATCAATGCGATAACAAGCAAGATGATATAAGTCATCAGTGTAACGATGCAGAAATGCATCACCGGCTGATTTTGCCAATAACTCATATCAAGTATTGCCCTCTTTACTCCCGAAGAGAAAAATCCACTCATGCACCTGATGGAAAACCACCGGAAGAGCTACCACAAAAAAGCAACCGTTACCAATAAAAATGCTTCCGCTAAAAATTGATTACGCACAGCATTTTCAGATGCTCCCATACTGCGCATAATACCTATCTCCTGACGGCGCGCATTGCAACGAATCCAGAAAGTACCTACCATACCCAAGAAAATACAGAGCAACGCAAATCCGGCTAACGAATATTTCAGGCGGAGTTGATTGATGACACCGCTTCTCTGCGCATACATATAACTCACCTCTTCAAACGATTCAAGCCCGGAACAATAGAAATTACCAGCCTTAAGCAAAGGCATCACTTCCTTTTTGAAACGCTGTTCAAAAGCGTTGGCATCTACTCCTTCTTTCAGCGAAAAAGTGATGCTGTACCTCCAATTCATATAAGTCTTCCCTTGTATCTCATTATATACCCACACCAATAAAGGATAAGGTTGTTCATAATTGCGATGCTTATAATCTTGAAAGACACCTGCAATTTCATAACTGCTCTTATCATGAGAATATACTTTTTGCCCTGTCACATCCGTTTTTCCAAAAAGAGCCCGGGCCAGAGCCTCTGATAAAAATACTTTTTGACGTGTCGCCGCATCTGCCGGTATATTTATATCAGCCCCCGTAAAAGCATCTTTCATGCCATAAGTGCGAAACATGTTACTACCGTCTTGCAGATAAAATTCATAATATTGTGTATGTATATATTTATCATTCTTGATATCCGCCGTATCATTATATATTTGTGTTCCATTCCATGAACCGAATTAGAAAGCTGGCACTGGAAGCAATAGAGAAATCTTTCATCTCAGGCAGGTCGCGCACCACACGAATAATACGATTATAAGATTCTTTACAAATGGAATCTGTATTCATTTCTGCTTGATAATTCCCATTGGAAGATTCATAATTCCCTATCTTCACCACATATCTGTTATGGGCATCATACCCCGAAGCTATAAGTTTATCGGCAGTCAGAATATAAATGGGGTCAATCACTGTCCAAAGGAAAAAGCTGACAATGACCAATTCTATAAATATCCAGCCATTCATTCTGCGCTGGTTCCATAGTTGGCATATTATTTTCTTTATCATAATCGTATTTTTGTATTAACGTTTAGTATTAAGAGACTGAATAATGGTATGGCGCAAAGACCATAAGGCAGGCACGAATGCCGATATCAGATTGAGCAACACACAAAGCACAAAAGCAAAACTGAAAATCCATGGGTTGAACAGCATCTCGAAAGAAAGAAACGGTGTTTTGTCAGGGTCATTTACCCAATCGTCAAACAAATTAAGTATCCAGTCACTTGCAGTCAGTACAATTAAATAGGATAGTAAAATACCAATCAAACCACCCAGACAAGTCAGTAACAGATTTTCCCATAACACCTGTCCCAACAATATTTTATTGGTGGCTCCATACGCCCGGCGTACCCCCAACTCACACAAGCGATGATCCATACGCGATGAAATCATGCCACTCAAGTTCATGGCGGGAATAAAAAGCAAAGCCAGCAATATATAAATCAATCCTTTCAACAGTTCACCCCAATCAGGCGCCTCACAGGAATTCTTTCGGAATGTACTTTTCCAGAAATCATCGGGTTGTTGCATTAAATCATTTTCATATTCGGAAGTCTGAAGATTGTATTTACGAAAAACATCCTGTACTTCGGCACGCAAAGCTTCTTTATCGGCCGGTGTCGGAGCAAGCATATAAATCTGGACATTACCTATCAGTTTCTCCCCCTCAGACGTTCGGGACACCCATGAGTGTAAAAACAAAGGTATCCATAAGTCACCTGCCGTATCAGGAGTGGCATTCGACACATCTTGCACAACTCCACACACACGAAACTCCTTACCATTGAAGGTAAAATATTTCCCTACTACATCTGTCGAAGCAAAAATGCGTTTAGCAAGGCTTTCCGACAAAACAGCTACAGGCAAACCGGCATCTACATCAGCCTGAGTAAAAGGTTTTCCGGTCAAAAAGCGAAAAGAGAACACAGACCAGAACCCGGAATCAGCATAGTATGGATTTACCTCCATTACCTCTTTCTTATCAGGCAAGGCTATCGTATTATTACCCATAAAATCCTGCGTACCGGCACCGATAGCTTCCAAATGAGGCAAAATCTTTTCAACATTTTATCCACCAGATAGTAGGAAGCACCGCCATTGCAATTCCAACTTTCCTTATTTGTCTTAGGATAACATTTCATTGCCTTAATCGTTAGCATCCTATCGCGGTTGTATTCCGGATAAATCGGAGCAAATTTCACATAAAAGATAATAAACATAGTCATGGTTAAAGCAATGGAAAGACCCGTACCCACCACATAGATAGAAGTAAAAAGTTTGTTTTGCTTTATCAGTGTCCATGCTTGTTTTAAATATAGTTTTATCATATCAAGAATAAATATTAAATTACATTTTATTTAGATGAAGAACCCGGTTTCTTTGCCGGATTCTTCATCAATCCCCCACGAAACACTTATTTACTTTAAAAAGAGAATTTTATTTTTTCGTTTATGTTGCAACTGTTCCTACTTGACTTTCAACTTGCTTTTGTTTTTATAATTGCTCATATCACTGACCACCACTTTATCACCGGGTTGCAATCCGCTCACCACCTCCACATATTCAAAGTTGCTGTCGCCAAGTTGTACCTTACGCTTTATTTATTTCATTATCACTGTCCTGCACGAACAATTCATATTCGCCACGGCCTACATAATAAGAAGCATTTGCTATTCTCATCACATCTTCTTTCACGGCATTCATTACATATACATCTGTTTTCAATCCTGAACGGAGACGTTTGTTATTATCCTCCACCAACTGGACTGTAAACGAAATTACACCATTCTTTTGACAACGGTGTGGGCACTGCTCACGATGCCTTCAATTTTTTCATTGCCGATTTTGACAATGGCACGTCCTCCTGCCGCCACACGGTCGCCATGGTATCGGCTATTTCACCTTCCACTTTAAAATGACTCAAATCTGAGATGACAGTTCACCTTTGGTCCTGCCTTGCGGCACTGGCGGAGCTGTTCAATTCATTTTCCCGTATAAAGTTCAACTCTGCCTGACGCAGCTTTCCGTAGTACCGAAACTATCCAAATAACGTTCATTACGGCTCTATTCCAATGTTCAACTTCATGGCAGAAATTCACCTGCCCTCAGATACGTATTATTGTTCACCTTCAACTGTTCCAGCTGATAACGCTTCATCTGCCAGTTTCTTATATTCCGTTTTCCGTACTCTGAAGGTCTGGTTTAAGAATCGGCGTCCCCACATCACACACTGTATTTTACGATAAACTTCCACAATACGGGTATTGATGGGAGTTGATGATTTCCTCAAAAGCGGAACAACCTTACCGGAAGCACTCACACTTACCTCAATTATCCCCGTATCCACTTCCGAGAATACCAAATCCTTCCGATTCACACTACTCCGCATGAAAGAAATCAGCAAAGCGATGCATACGATGCCGGCAACACCTATAACACCATATTTAATCAACATTTTCTTACGCTCTTTATCACGTACTTCTTTTGGAATTTCTCTGTCCATAATTTATCGTTATTTTATTATTTTTTTCGTATCAAATCTAAAGCAACATTCATGCCAAAACACCAATAATCTGATTATCAATCATAAAACAAAAAGAAAGGGTGTCCGATATCGAACACCCTGTACGTTTTAAACTTCTGCAAACGGACATTCATGATTCCGTTTCATCGCAGACGCAATATATCTCCCACCTTCGGCGCTGCATCCTCAGGCTTCATTTTATTCATTTTATATAAATTCTTCAGACGAATTCCGTATTTCTGTGCAATGGAGTACATTGAATCTCCGCTGCGTACCACATGAACAACATGCTCTTTGTCGGCACGACGGTGTTTCTTATCCAAATAGATAATATCTCCCGGTTTCAACACATATCCTTTATACAAGTCATTGTACTTTCTCAGTTTACGCTGACTGATATCGAACTCTTTCGACAGACTTTTAAAAGTATCTCCGCTACGCACCACAATATACAGCAAATCATTTGCCAAATAAGGCTGATGCGGATTTGGAAACTCTTTTTTCATCCACTTGATACCGTCACGGGTATCGAATTTATGTAAGTTATACAGTTCGATAATGTCAATCAAACGATAAGCATAACGAGGATCTGTTGCATATCCGGCTTTTTTCAACCCATGTGCCCAACCTTTATAATCTGTTATCTTCAATTTGAACAAAAAGGCATAACGCGAACGCCCTTTTTAGAAATTTGGAATGGTCTTCATAGGGAGTCACGCGGATGCTTGTAAGCACGGAAGCATTCATTACGGGCATCATCATCATAACGCACTGTACGCCCTGTCCAGTCACCTCCGCACTTAATGCCGAAATGATTGTTCGACTTACGGGATAAAGCACTTTTTCCGGCTCCCGATTCCAACAATCCCTGTGCCAATGTAATGCTGGCAGGAATGCGATAACGCTTCATTTCCTCCACAGCTATATCCTTATACTTATGAATGTATTCTTCGTATTGACGATTACGCGTCTGCGCCTGCGCCGTAAAAAGACAGAATCCGCACAACACAACAATGATAATATATCTCAACGTCGTTTTCATCTTTCAGAACTGTTCCAATATTTGTATTCGTTTTTCGATGGGAGGATGTGTCGCAAAAAGCCCGCTCAACCCACTCAATGCACTTGTTGCCTGCTTGCCCGGATGCTGAATAAAAAGTTGAGCCACATCTTCACGCTTCACAGCTTCTATATCGGGATCGGCCGATATTTTACGCAAAGCACTTGCCAAAGCCAAAGGATTCTTGGTCATCTCTGCCGAACCTGCATCTGCCAAATACTCGCGTTTGCGCGAAATGGCAAAGCGCATCAAGATGGCAAAGAAATAACCGACAGCCGCAACCAACATGGTCAGCAGAAGAATCAAAGCCGCCCCTCCCTTGTCATCACGTTTACGTGTAAAGGAAGAATAATAAGCAGAGCGCAATGCTATCTGTGCCAGCATCGAGAAAATTCCCACAAACACGATGGAGATGATAAGCAAACGTACATCATGATTACGGATATGAGACAATTCATGGGCTATAACTGCCTCCAGTTCTTCATCATTCAGCTTCTCAATGATACCTTTAGACAATGTTACGGTATAACTCTTTTTATTTATACCACTGGCATAAGCATTCAGTGAATCATCATTTATGATGTTGATTTTAGGCATCGGCATCCCCTGACTCATACAAAGATTCTCCACCAGATTATAGACACGTTTATTTTCTTTCCGTTCCAACGGTCGGGCACCCGTAGCAGCGTTGATGATGGAAGTATTGGCAAAGTAGGCAATCAGAAACCAAATGAATACGCCTCCCAATACATAAGGAGCCATTTCTATAAATAAAGCCACTGACCGGTCGGTGACACCTACCTGATAATAATGGGGTGCATCACCTTGTGTCAAATAAACCAGCAAATAACAAAACACGAACAAAAGCCCTACTACCAGGCAGGGAAACAAACAGAGCAGAAGCAGCGAACGAAAGTTATTCCTGCTCTGCTGTGTGTGTATGCCAACATATTGCATCGTCCTTAAAATTTAATTTTAGGAGCTTCCTCCAAAGCTGCGCGTTGCTCTCCCAAGTCAAACATCACTTCTTTACGGAAACCGAACATACCTGCCAGAATATTGGAAGGGAATGTCTCTACTGCATTATTATATTCTTTGGTAGCAGAATTAAAATAACGGCGCACGGAAGAAAGCTTATTTTCCAAATCGGCTATTTCCTCCTGCAACTGAAGAAAGTTTTGGTTTGCTTTCAAGTCCGGATAGGCTTCCAATGTTATTTTCAATCCACTCAAAGCAGAAGACAAGGCATTCTCTGCTACAATTTTTCTCGTCAATGGTTTTTGGCACCGATAGCCCCGTTGCGGGCATTGATAACCCGCTCCAACGTATCTTTTTCGTGAGCCGCATATCCTTTTACGGTTTCCACCAGCTGAGGTACCAGGTCATGGCGCTGCTTTAGCTGAACATCGATGTCAGCAAACGCATTCTCGCGGTTATTACGCATTTTAACCAATGAATTATACATGGAAACCAACCAGGCTGCCAAGATAACGACTACTACAATCACAATAATTGCTGTCATAATTTTCTCGTTTTAAATTGTTGTTACCTGCAAACATACTGATTTTATCCGGCAGTATGTATTCTTTTTTTTCAAATAATTTACGTTTTTACTCAAATTCCAATGAACCAAAGAAATCGGGTCTGTGGAAATCCGGCTTTTCTATGTTGATGGGGTTCCACGACAAGAAATGTGGAGTTTGCAATTCATCACCGCACTTATAGAAGTTAGCCTTTATCGTCTGTCCGTCCAATGAAGTAATCCGGTGCTTAAAGAATACTGTATAAGGAATGACCAAAGCCACTTCCCAAGTACATTCCCCTATCCGTTCTTCAAAAGGCGTACGGCCCAAGCTCGACCAACGAGACACTTTTTCCATCACTTCACGCGGTGCATGTTCCCGATTATTCCGCTCTGCTCCTGCCCCGACCAAAAATGTGCCGATACAGCTGCACTCCATATTGTAATACACACCATCGCCTGCGGGAATTGAAAAAAACTCCATACACGAATCAGTCCAGACCGCTCCGTTATCTTCTCCATATTTGGCACGAACACTGCCTTCGGTCACTTTATAATGTATTAAAATGGAATCGGCCGTATGCGCGATGCGAAAAGCAGCTTCAGGATGATAAGGATATTCCTTCCAATTTACAATATCTATCTTTTGAAACGATACGCCTTCATTGTCCAATACTTGAGGCACGGCTTGTGCATCATTGACTGATGCAGTTATTTTTCTTGACTTTCATGGTTTTCTTTTTTTAGATTATTGAATTCGTTTTGGTTTTGTTCTCGCAAACATACAAAAAAGAGTCGACACTCGGAAAGAATCTTTCTTTTTTCGAGAATGATGAAAGGATTATTTTCTATCTTTGTCCTGCAAAAGAAAAACTTAATTTACATTTTACACAATATCTAAAAAAACTACTTAATTTATGAAATCAGTTAACCGAATCTGTTTAATGATGATTCTTTGCTGTGTATGTTGTATAAACATTGCACAAGCTGCTGTTAATCCCAAACCTTTTGTTATCCCGGAACTGAAAGAATGGAAAGGCAACGAAGGCAAATTCATTCCTACCGAACAAACCCGCATTGTTTACCCAAAAAGGAAATTCTGAATTGCAACGCATCGCCCGGATGCTGGCAGATGACTGCAATACCTTATTTAATCATACTCCGCAGATAGTGGAAGGAAAAGGAAAGAAAGGCGACCTCATTCTTTCACTTAAAAAGACAAATCATTAGGACAAGAAGGATACGCCATTCGCGTTACCGACCGAATCGAGCTGACCGCCCCAAAGCCATCGGTGTATATTGGGGAACACGTACCCTGCTGCAGATAGCCGAACAAAACAAAGAAGACCTGGCTCTTCCCAAAGGTGAAATCCGTGATTATCCCGACTATGCCATGCGTGGATTTATGATTGATTGCGGACGAAAATTCATTCCTATGTCTTATTTGCGCGATTACGTGAAAATCATGGCATACTACAAAATGAACACACTGCAAATTCATCTGAACGATAATGGATTTAAACAGTATTTTGAACAGGACTGGAACAAGACTTATGCAGCTTTCCGCCTGGAATCGGATACTTATCCCGGACTCACGGCACGTGACGGATTCTATACAAAAAAAGAATTTATCGATTTGCAGAAGTTGGCAGAAGAATGTTTCGTCGAAATCATCCCGGAAATAGATGCGCCTGCCCACACATTGGCATTCAGCCATTATAAACCCGAGATAGGAAGTAAAGAGTATGGAATGGATCATCTGGATTTGTTCAATCCCGAAACATATAAATTCATGGACGGACTCTTTAAAGAGTATTTGGAAGGAGAAGAACCTGTCTTCCGTGGTCCACGCGTACACATCGGCACAGATGAATACTCAAACAAAGACAAAAAAGTAGTGGAAAAATTCCGTGAGTTTACAGACCATTATATCCGTTATGTAGAAGGCTTCGGAAAACAAGCCTGTGTATGGGGAGCATTGACACATGCCAAAGGAGAAACTCCCGTAAAAGCCGAAAATGTAATTATGAGCGCCTGGTATAACGGATATGCAGAGCCTAAAGAAATGGTTAAACAAGGATACAAACTTATTTCCATTCCCGACGGTTTTCTTTATATCGTACCTGCTGCCGGTTATTATTATGATTATCTGAACACGGAAGAGCTATATAACTCCTGGACTCCTGCCCACGTAGGTAAAGCTGTTTTCGAAGAAAAAGATCCTGCCATTCTGGGAGGTATGTTTGCAGTATGGAATGACCATGTAGGAAACGGTATCTCTACCAAAGATATTCATCACCGCACGTTCCCGGCTTTACAAACTTTAGCCGTAAAAATGTGGACGGGAACTGCAACTTCACTTCCGTATAATGAATTCAACCGCATGCGCGAAACGTTGAGCGAAGCACCGGGAGTAAACCAAATGGGACGTATCGGCAATGCGCCGGGACTGGTATACGAACAAGCCAATGTTGCTCCCAAAAAGCCGCACACCACATCGTGAAATCGGTTACGGTTATCGTGTGACATTTGATGTGGAAGGTGCAGCAGAAACACCGGAAACCGAACTGTTCCGTTCACCGGATGCCGTATTCTATCTGTCCGACCCTATACGTGGAATGTTAGGTTTTGCACGTGACGGATATTTAAACACATTCAGTTACAATATCCAACCGGGCCAACGTTTAAATATCGGTATAGAAGGAGATAACAAAGCAACACGTCTGTTTATCAATGGAAAATTAGTAGAAGAACTGAATATCCAGCAACGTTTCTTTGATAAAGAAGGAAAAACAAAAATGAATTATGTCCGCACACTGGTATTCCCATTAGAACAGGCAGGAGAATTCAAAAGTAAAATATCCAACTTGAAAGTTTACAAGAAATAAACTGAAATCGACCGTCTTTATTATCGGACACGGATTTTACGGACATAAGGAGCCGAGCTCTTGAATCCGTAAAATCCGTGTTGTTTATTCGTGAAGAGCAGGAATTATCTCCTGCTGTTACTATTATTATTCTTCTTCATTCCTTGTCTTTTACCCATCTCCTTTCTCATTTTATCTCCGATTCTTTTTTCCATATTATACATTTTCTGTATTTGTTTCGGTGATAGGAATTTACGGAATTCATTATAATATTTCTCACGAATATCCAGCATCTTGCGGCTCTGAGCAAAACGAGCCTTTATTACTTGTTCTACTTCTGCATCCGTAAGCGTAGAACGAGGAGCACGCGGATTCATATCGCGGACAGCACGCATTTCTTCCATATATTTGGTGTATACAGGTTTAAACTTAGCAGTCTCCGCATCATCCAATGCCAGTGCATTTATGAGCTGATTACATTGCATTTTCTGCATCTGTTCCTGACCGAACTGCTTTCTGTCCGTCTTTCCTTCTTTTTTACCTTGTGCAAATATTGCCATTTGACTACCCATAAAGAGAGCTACCAACACCATAAAAAACTTTTTTGTCTTCATAATCTATTACTTTTTAAATAAATAATTAATTCATAAATATGTCATACTCTGATAATTCCACCCATTCCTCTAACTCATCATCCGGCATTTCGGCTATAAAATTATCCATTGCATCCGAATATGAGTAGTCAATACCGGTTGCCACAAGTAAAGAATTGGAAGATACTTGTTCCGCTTCCGGAGTACCGGCAGGAAAGAAAACCAATCCCAACACCATCGCTGCCGCCGCCAGTGTTGCCGCAATCACCAACCTCATCCGAAGTTGTTTTTTATGTTTTTCCACTTTCGTACGTGCCGATACCTGTTCCTGCATCCGGTCAAAAGAAACCATCCGGTGTACGATAAGGCATCTGCTTTCCTATGTTTTTAATATCAAATTCTTTCTCCATTCTATCCTTAATTATTAGTCATATATTCTTTTATTTTCTCTTTGGCATAATGATAATTCACCTTCAACGTTTCCGCCCGTGTATCGGTTATCCGCTAATTTCCTCATAATCCAATTCATCATAGTAACGCAGGTTAAACACGATACGTTGTTTTTCAGGTAACGAAAGAATGGCTTGTTGAAATTTCACTGCCATTGCATTATCGTAATCCACATAGTCGGATGCCATCAATTTATTCATTAATTCCTCTTGCACTTCCTCGGCAGAAACAGCCTGCTCTTTTCGGCTGTTCAAGAAACGGAGACATTCATTGGTTGCAATCCGATACATCCATGTGCCCAGCGAGCTCTCTTCCCTAAACCGGTCAAGGTGACGAAAGACACGGATAAATACTTCTTGCAGTATATCCTCCGCATCTTCGTGGGAAACCACCAAGCGTCGGATGTGCCAATATATAGGTTGCTGAAAATTCTCCATCAGCAATTTGAATCCATGTTCCTTATCAGAAGCGCAAGCTTTCCCGAATTTTATCTTCATTTATCATCTGTTTCTTGCAATGTTTATCAGTTAGAACCTTTAAAAGTAACGAAGTTAAATGTGCAACGGTGGATTTTACATTAATTAAATATCCGAGGCGCATTTCTTCCAAACAATAACAATTGTAGGGAAATCCCTATAATCAAATAGGGAAAAGAGCCCGATCATATCGAATTCCCTGCCTATCTTTGCCTACACATAAAAACAACATTATATGAAAAGAGTAAAAGAAACACTAGCCGTTTTATTTTTAAGCCTTGTTCTCGGAAGTTGCGGGAGCTTAATGGACAATAACATATTACTATCCATTCACAAAGGTATGACACAGGAAGAAGTGACCAAACTGCTGGGACGCCCCGACTATCGCCGGTTCGACGAACAAGGAGAGCAATGGGAATACAGGAAAGGAGGAGGAATAGGACACTATGGAACCACTATCCTGATTGATTTCAAGAACAATCTGGTAAGCAATTTGGATTCTTTTGAGAGTGTCCCCACTCCTCCTGCGGTGGCAGTATGTCCTCCCGCACAGGTGGAATCTACGGTTGCTCCTCGTCCGCCACATCACAACGGACACCGTCCTAATTATCCCCAAATAACGAGTGACAATGATTTCCAACAATTATACAATAAGATAAAACAGAAACCTTTCAAAGACGAACAATTGGATATATTGTCATTAGCCGCCGGACACCGTTGGTTCAGCTGCCAACAATGTGTCAGACTCATGTCTATCTATACCTTCGACGATGATAAACTGAAAGTACTGCAAATATTGGCAACCCGCATTGCAGACAAAGAGAATTATGATAAGATTATCAACTCACTTGACTTTCTATCCAGTGAAGACAAAGCCAAAGAAATGCTTGGCATTCCCAAAAAACGATAATCATTTTCTTCACTCGTATATAAAAAAGTCCTGCCATAACCTACTTAAAACAAATAGTAGCCATGGCAGGCATTCTTCTGAAAAGGCAAAGGGAATATGCCCTATTCATTAAAAATTACTTTATGCCCTGATAATACGGATTAGGTTCGGTAGGAACAGGCGCATGTGTATCATCAATCCACTTCATAAGCTTGTTATAAAGTTCTTCCTTTTTTTTTGAGGATTAAGTCCTGCCATATTCCTTGTCTCTCCCAAATCTTCTTTCAGGTTATACAATTCCATTGACTTATCTTCGTAATTATAAATTAATTTCCAATCACCCGAACGAATACTTGAATAAGGTCGCGCTCTGAAATCCTTACCGCCATTGAGATACGATTCCAGATATGCCGGAAAATGCCAAAATAAATCCCGTTCTGTCTCCTTATTTTTCACAACCTCAAAGATATCTCTTCCATCCGGATTTCCCGATGTTTCTCCTTTGGCAAGATGAACAAAAGTAGGATAGAAATCTACTCCGATGACCGGAACAGAAGTGCGTGTGCCTGCCGGTATTTTCCCGGGCCATTTGATAATCAAAGGAACACGCGAACCTCCCTCGTATGGCGTCCCCTTCCCGCCGTGAAGAGGATAATTATCAGTCACCGGTTCGGAACCGCCATTGTCGGAATAGAATATAATAATGGTATTCTCTTCTATTCCCATCTCTTGAATGGCACGACATATCTTTCCTACTCCATCATCCAATTTCTCAATCATCGCAGCATATACAGGATTAGTATGGTACTTTCCTACAGGTTTATTCTTGTATTTATCAACGACCGATGCAGGAGCCTGCAAAGCCGTATGAACCGCGTGGTGAGAGAGATGAAGAAAGAACGGAGCATCTTTGTGGGATTTTATAAAAGAAACAGCCTCATCCGTCAAGCGGTCGGTAAGGTATTCTCCCGGTGTTCCTTTCTCCAATCCCAGATGGCATTTACTTTTATCGGGCAGACAATAAGGATAAAAAAATAAGAATAAGGCGAGCCGGCCCGGTTTCCTCCTACATTCCAAATGAATCCTTGAGAAAGAGGGCCTGTTCCGTCTGCGTCATCTCCCAAATGCCACTTTCCGATATGCCCACACCGGTATCCCTGTTGCCGTAGCGCTTCAGCCATCGTCACAAAATCGGCACGGACATCATCCGTATTGGCGATTGGAATCAATTTTTCAGCCTACGGTCACCCCGGTCGGGGAGGACTAACGGTATATACACCGTGACGGGGTGTGTACATGCCTGTCATCATGCAAGCCCGGCTGGGTGCAGAATTTGCTGCAGCAGCATAGGCATTATCGAAAAGCAATCCTTCCGCAGCCAAACGGTCTATATTCGAGTTTCATAATAGTCACTTCCCATCACTCCCAAATCAGTCCAGCCCAAATCATCTGCAAGAATGAACACGATATTAGGCGGTCTCCTTTTTACATTTTCTGCCGCAAGAACCTGCTGCATTCCTAGTGTACATAAGAGGGTGACGCTAAACCACATTTTCCGGTTTTCCATTTTTACTTCTGTTTTTAAAGAAAAGAGGCCATCTCTCACTAATTGCTTAGTTGAGCCGGCCTCCATCTGCTTGTTTTTATATACTATTTCAAATTACCATCCCGGATTCTGTTCCAAAGAAGGATTCAATAATATTTCGGTAGTCGGCACCTGATATAAGTAGTATTTTTCCAACCATCCTTTTCCTTCTTTCAGAGGGTCATTGAAAAGATAAAGATAACCTTCGGACATTGTACCTGATGTACCGTCGGAATAACCCGTTTCAGGATTATACAATGTCATATTGTTACTTAGCGCATCTGCTTTACTCATCCAGATTCCGGTTGCCGGTCTGTTCAAGAACCAGGGAGCCATACGCCAACGGCGAATATCGTAGAATCCAAATCCTTCACCCATCAACTCAATAATACGCTCACGACGGATTTCCCACAATACAGGGTCAACCTCCACACCGGCATCATTATTCTTAGGGTAGTACTTACCACGATTCGGGTCAAAGTTTGCATCAATTTCGGCAACTACCATTTTGGCAACCCCTGCACGTTCACGCAATTTGTTAATCGTCTTGTCGGCTACGCCCTGATCAAAATTTCCAAGTTCAAATTTGGCTTCAGCCTCATTCAACAACACTTCTTCAATCTTGAAAATAGGTTTGTCTGCCGTATTCAAATTACCATTATTAAAATTGGTTTCCCAGTTATCCCAGTTCTTCCAAACATAATAACCGAACGGCAAGTAACAAAAGCACCTGTACCCAGTCTGGGAATTTCAACCAAGGATGCACTCCAGTTCTGTCCCGGCAAACGCTTCATGCCGATACCCGGATTGCTGCAACTGGTATTCGCTCCCATGATATCAATATACTCACGGTCGGCCTCATTGTCGGTATACGACCAGGTGCGATAAGTACCTCCTCCTGCTTTCACTTTATAAGGAGGCATGATGGTGTGATACATACGCGGGTCGCGGTCACGGAAAGTGGCATACATATCTTTATCTCCATGATACTCGGATTCTGCATTTAAGATAGGTTTACCATTCTTCATCAGATATAAATCTACCGTTTTTTGATTCATCTCTACATAATGTGAAGAAGTATGTTCGATATAAGAAGTACCCATCGGATTTATATCAGTCACATATTCTTTATATAAAATAATGCCGGGAACGGTACTTAAATCTTCCGTAGTCCACATTTCACCATACCCTGCCGCCGGCTGTCCGTCTGTTCCGGTATAAAGAGTAGGATAAGCGCTCATCAACAGCTCCGAAGCGCGGATACTTTCTTGCAAATACTTATCATAATCTCCCAGTTCATGATATTTCCTCCATGTACCTTCGCGTAAGCCAAAACGTGAAATAGCCGCCAATATACAATCCTTGTTTATGGTGTTCTTTCCATCCTCCGAAGTAAAATCGCCTATATTCTCTTCAGCCCATTTCAAACGTTCCAACACATTGTCTGCCACCGTTTTCCTGTCAATACGCGGACCATAAGCTTCAGGAGAGTCTTCCTTCAAGACCTGATCCACCCAAGGCACAGCACCAAAGCGGTCTATCAACTCCATATACCAGAAGGAATGAAAGAAATAACCTACCGCACGCCAATGATTTTTCTGTGCTTCAGTCATCTCGGAATCATCGATATGAGAAAGCATGATATTGATTCGGCGAATAAATGAACTAAAGTTCCAACCATTACCCGATGCTACGCTGGCAACGGTTTGGTAAGCGAAATCATTATAGCCGCTTTCGTATTTCTGTTCAAAATAACCGGCATCCATATCACCTTTTATAAGGACCGTTTTGTCCCCATCCGTTCAAAAGAAGTACGGATGGTATTATTCGTAAACATTTCATAGCAAGGCCACATAAAAGCCTTTGAAGTTATCATAGGAATTAAATGCGTTTTCTTCTGTCAAGTCCGTAACAGGGGGATTTTTCCAGAAAGCTATCATTACAACCGGAAAGGCTGATTCCTGCGATGATAGCCAAACTTATAAATAGTTTTTTTTCATATACTCGTACTAATTTTTTAGGTTTATAATGTAACATTAAGCCCGAAAAGATACGGTACGGAATGCCGGATAGTTCCATGACAATGTTTCGGGTCAATACCTTTTTCGGCAATGATGAGAATGTAGCCAGATTTTCAATGCTGACAAAGGCTTTCAGTTGCGATAAAGATGCTTTTGTTATCCATGCTTTCGGGAAAGTATAGGACAATGTAACATTCTTGATACGGAAATAGGAAGCATCCGACAAATATTTATCTGATTGGCGGTAATTAGAGCCCTGATTACCATAGTTACCATAAATGCGCGGGAACTCGGCATTAGGATTAGCAGCCGTGTAATCTCCATTCGCAGCATCTACCGGTTTCCAATAATTGCCCAAGTCTTTATACAAGGCGATGAACTTGAAGTCGGAATACAAGGGAAACTTCAGGTTATTTGCAATCCATGCATCACGCTTTCCCGTACCTTGCATAAATACATTCAAATCAAATCCTTTAAAATTTGCCCCCAGCGTAATACCATAAAGATAACGCGGTGTATTATTACCAATCACTTTGCGGTCGCCGGATTACTGACCGTATTATCACCACTGGAAATCATATTGGTTCCACGGTCATCGTCCTTCAGATTTTTAAATTTCACATCACCGGACGAGGATTATAACCATCAATACTAGGTACACCCTCTTTCAACTTCCATGAAGATGTATCGGTAAAATCATCCACGGTATAGAAACCATCGTATTCATATCCCCAAATTTCTCCTAAATCTTTTCCTTCATAATAGTTCCAGAAGGTAGAACCATTACTCAAAAGCGCTGGTTAATATGCCGGATTCATTCGAATTATACTTCACAATCTTTGATTGGCTGTCTGACAGGTTGAAACCTACACGATAACCAACCTTTCCGATTTGGTCACGCCAATTCACACTCAACTCCCAACCACGTGTACGCATATCTGCTGTATTCTGATAAGGAGCGCTCGCACCTACTACGGCCGGCAACTGCATGCCCGGAGCCAGCATTCCGTTTGTATTACGCTGATACCAGTCGAATGTACCGGTGAAACGGTTGCTGAACATAGAGAAATCAAGACCTATATCAATAGTACCCACCTTTTCCCAAGTAAAATTACTACTTACCAAAGAAGGAAGAGAAGTGATGGCTGTCACATAATTGCCACCGGACAACCATCCATTGTATTTATTATTCACTGTCATGGTAGGAATGAAGGAATAAGCTCGGCACATTCTGATTACCAATCATACCGTAAGACGCACTGTAACTTCAATGAGCCCAACCAATTTTGTGTATGTTCCATAAACTTTTCCTGAGCAATATTCCAACCAACGGAAACCGATGGGAAGAAGCCATAACGAGAATCTTTGGGAAATTTGGAAGAACCGTCATAACGTCCGTTCACCTCCAATAAATATCGGTCCAGATAATTATAGTTCACACGGAAGAAGCCTCCACGTACCGAATACTCATAGCAATACGTAACTGAACGAAGCAATACTTGA
>VOFK01004263.1_pt1 | contig 20396 bp, 24 predicted proteins | sample 5384121 | NCBI WGS metagenome assembly VOFK01 (sample SAMN12384730, study PRJNA508395) | human gut metagenome | isolation source: healthy gut J | host: Homo sapiens | reverse complement strand
GAAGTCAGCGCGGTGTCGGCTCAGCGCGCTGTCAATGAGCCGACCATCGTAGAAGGAAACCATGGAAGCCATTGTCAGCAAGGAAGACTCTTGAGCTTCTGCTTCAGAAGGTCATTCGAGGCGGAGGACGGAATCTCACGCGCAAGCAGCATGATTATCCGCTCAAGTGGGACCTGTCCTCATTGGGTGGTAATTCAAATGTGCTGGCGATACGCCGGAAAGAAGTCAAGGTTGGTACTTCCGATACTTCCAGTGCATTCATCAGCGAAAAGCCGTTGTATCGTCCGGTTGGCAGGAGCTTCTGAATGGATATTGAGAAGGTTGGGTTTCAAGTGCCTTTACTCAGTTTCTGCTTTCATACAGAAGGAAGCAATACAGAACTAAAGTCGGTGGATCTGCGAAATCACAATGCTGATAACCAGAACGATGCAGCCGGAAGTATCATGAAGGAGGCGTACATTCAGCAGAAATGATGTGAAGATTGCCGAAAAACGATGAGCGATGAATTCCAGAGAGACCGCCTGAGATGAAAAGCTGGATGCGGTCTGCGAACAGTACGCCGACTGCAAAGCTCTGACCTATGAGCTGACCTCCACGCATTCATTTCTCATGGCCCATACTTACGATCTTGCACAAAGACATAGAAATCGCCGTCTGAAGTTCAAGCGACTTCCTTACTATATCAGAAGGAGGAAGCCAAATGGAAAGCAGTATTTCTCTTTATATCCGCGTTGCCTGCGCAGATCAGCCAGGCAGCAAGCCAGCGTGAAGAGCTGAAACGCCATGCGAATAGATAGAGGTTATTGGCGAGGTAGCTGCTGCGGTTGCGGCAGACGGCATCTCCGGCGTCCATACGGAAGGCATCAGCGAGCTTCCTGCTGAATGAAGCTTCAGCGTCAGGGCATCGGCACATCCTCACCCGCGACACTCGCGGATCAGCCGACGTTTCCTCTTTCATGAGGTTTGAGCGAAAAAATTCAAGGAGAACGGCATCCGGCTCTCGAGTATCTTCGTCCGCCTCGACAACGAGCTTCCGGTCACCCAATGATGGAGGCGTTTGAGACGCATGCATAAGAAGTCGCACAAAGAACGGCAAAAAGAGCATAGAACGCAAGCCGTTCCTCACGGTGGTTGTCCACCTATGAACGGCTTGTTCTCAAAAATTTTTTAGTCCCTTACTTGACACAAGAAGACCTCAGCCGACTGGGGCGTAACTATTTGCAAACCGGGCATTTGATTGAGACTTTCCCAAAAACGGTGTGCGCTATATCGCCATGAATGACGGTATCGACACCCTGCGGGATAACAACGACATTGCCCCCGTTCAAGAATATCCTCAACGAGATGTACAGCAAGGATATTTCCAAGAAGGTTCATTCTTCTTATCTGCTGAAAGCGCAGAAAGGCCAGTTTACCGGCTGCCTTGCCCCCTTCGGGTATCGGAAAGACCCGGAGGACAAAAACCACGTGCTGATTGATGAGGAAACGGCCCCCAATTGTGCGGCTGATTTTCGGATATGCCCTGAACAGTCATGGTGGGAACTATATCCGCAGACAGCTGGAGAAGAAAAAAATCCCCTGCCCACATGGCCAGTCGGTTGTTTCATATTGTCACCTTCCTTGAATACGCAAAAGCCCATCTTCGGTGATGACACCTCGGATGGGCTTAGCTGTTAATAATCTTAATTTACTGCTTTGCGCTTTTTCAGTATAAGAAGTAAAATCATTAAAGCACTTGTCAGCATTAGAATAAACCAAAGTATCAGGCTGCTGCTGTCACCCGTTTTGGGCGGTTTAGGGTCTGATGCTTCAATCGGCAATTCCTCAGCTTTAAACTGCCAGTCCAAAGAACCGATGGCATTCTGAAATTCGTTGTCCATTGATATCGGCACGTTGAGCGTCAAATCAAGCGTTATTTCACCGCCGGAATAGATTGTTCCCAAACAGACCCAATCGTCAAGTCCCGCAGTTTTATCCGCGGGAGCATCAAACAGTTTGGCATTATCACTTTGTGACACAGTTAAACTCATTTGGGAGAGAAATGCTTCTGAACCTTCATTCGCTCCGTTTGACTTGATGTACAGTTTAATTTTTACATCATTTTTTACGTCATTTTTTATTAGGATTTTTTGCGTTAAATTATCTCCGGGCATGATATTTTTGAAATTTTCAAACAAGTCTGTGGGGGAATAATCGCTTCCGGGAGCAAATATGAATTTTTGTGCATTTCCATCGTAGGTTACGGCTCCCGATGCAAAGACAGTAATTGATGTGCCTGCAGCCAAAACCGCGAGCATAACGAAACATAAGATTTTAATCAATAACTTTTTCATCTCGTCATCCTCCTTAATTTTCTGACAAAGCAGCCGTAATCTGATTGTTTTCGACCGTCACGCCCCATTTTTCTTCGGCAACTGTTTCAGGGGAGGATTGAATTGCCGAGGCTGTTATTTCGACGGATAATTGATATCCGAAAGGAGCCGTACCTATTTGTTTGCAGGATGTTATTAGATTATCGGTGTTTTCATTCGGTTTAACCGACCTTGTGAAATAGTAGAAGCCGTTTTTATCCGCCAACCAATTTGTATTGTTCCAATCAATGATATAATCCGTACCGTTAACAGGGGCTTTTGCGTACACCTCGATTACTTTTCCGTTTTCATCTGTTTTTACCCAGTTGACAACGATTGCCGCGCGTATGAATGCATCTGCTTTTCCTGTATTTTTAATGGAAACATCTGTTTTTACATTATCTTCAAATACTTCAGTCACCTCGCATGATACATCGGCAGGGGTAAATACGTTTTCAACCGATTCGGTTTTTGTAAAAATATATGCCGCAGTTATTCCCGCAGTTATCAAAACCGCTGTGATAGCAGAGACAAGCATTATCATAATTTTTCTGCGTGCCGTCTTTTTTCTTTGTGTGCATCTAAGAGTGGTGTTATTAAATTTGTGCATATTGCCTGCCTCCTTTCTTAATTTTCAAAGATATTGTTTTTCCAGGAATATCCGTCAAGCCAATAGGGCGAAACCCTCTTGTTTGTAAATACCGTCGTATTGGATTTCGGGTCAGCAGTTGGGATAATATAAGCCGAATTGTTGTCAACATCAGCCGTTCCTATATCTGTTGTAATCGTGTCAAGATTATATCTCCATGACCAATCGGTGATTTCTGTAACGGTATATTCGGCGCCTACAGTTAATCCGTTCACTGTTACGGATTCGTCGCCATGAACGGTGATTGTGATGTCCGTACCATCATTTCCCGTGATTTTGAACAGGAACGTCTGGCTTGCGTCTACAGTTTCGTTGCCGCTATATCCTTTTTTTGTTATGGTAATGCTTGTGAGAGCATAAGTGTAGTTAACTGTAATTGTTTGCTCGTTATCGTAAGTTACAGTATACGGAACGGTCTCTTGTTCGCCGTCAAGATATGTATTTTCTTTATGCTTATTCAGCCAGATCCTGTCAAGTGTAATCCATATCGTTGACGTTGCAAACATTTTCTGCGCTTGTATATGTTTCTTTTTGCAAACGGCACAGTAGTTTCCCCGAAATTAAATTGTACTGTACGTAAATTTTCGGTGTGACCTTCAGAAAGCCGTTCACGGTTGTGACATTGTAGGAGTCTGAATTACCTGTTACGGAATAATCGGTTATTTTGTTTTCTACAGTGCCTACATCTGTAATCGAACCTTCGACCGTAGCTTCAATCGTCAGATTTTCACCCTCGACGGTGTAAGTTCCGTCTGAATTGGGTGTAACTGTAACGCCGTGATATTTTACGGTAAAGCCGCTGTCAGTCAAAGCTGTTTTATCGTAGATTTTCTCATTGGAGTTTGCTGTGATAATTATTGCATCGTTAAGTGTCCGAGTCCATTGACCGTAGAGAGTAACGTCACCGTTAATCGTCAGTTTTTCAGGGGCTTTCCGGGTGAGATTGCTGTCAAGATACCAGCCTGAGAATGTGTATTCATATGCTCCGACGGTAACGGCGGTGCCGCTTGCATAATCGGTATCAACCGTATATTCGGTATTGGCATATACCCCTGTGCTGCCTTCGGGCAGGGTAGTCCCTGGCGGATTGTTCAGCCAGTCGTATGTCACGGAAAAGGTCGCTTTCTTTCGAACATAAATCTTGACTGTACACTCCTTGCCTGCAACGACGGCAGGATTGTCTGTAATCTGTCCCGGATAGATTTTGTCTTCCTCTGTGCTGTCGGCATAATCGACAACTGACCTTACAACTTCGAAAGAGGGGTCTTGAACGCCAACTATAACTTTGATGCCGTTTGCAAAGCCATCCCAATCCTCATCCAATAATTCGGCATTATCATAATCGCTGCCTGTCACTTCATACAGCTTGAAATAGATATTCACAACACCGCTGTAATTGGGCTCTCCCCAGTCGGATGTAAACACATCGGCTATATCATTGTTTATATAGCGGCATGCGTAATAGAATACTAACTGATGACCGGTCTGTGAGGTTTCATTCTTATGTTCACCGCCCCAGTGTAATTCTTTCCATTCACCGGTTTCGGCTACGCGGAACCAATAACTGCCGTCTTCGTATTTAAGTGCATCGACATCATAAGCTGCCGGGCTTTCTGTTACACATTCGTTGTCGCCTGCGCCGGATAACTGACCGCCTGCGGTAGCTGCGCGGTCAATAACACGTGCCTTCCAGTAATAGTAACCGTCAGTTCGTGTGGTGGAAGATCCGGCGTCAAACATTTCCGGGACAATAGTATTTATATAAACACCCTGTGAGAGCTGTTCAGCGGTAAGTTCCATGTAATTTTTACCGTTGCTTGACAGCTGTAAGCTTGTGCACCAAAAATTCACCGCGGATAGGAGACTCGGTGACTGTGATTTTATAAACTGTTGTGTTTGCAGTATCTCCTATTTCTACGGTTGTCGTTCCCGGAGAAACTCCGTAAAAGGTAACGGTGGTTGAGGCGGGAGCAGGGGGAACTACTACCTCGTCTGAGGTTTTTTTATACAAATCAATGCTGACTGAGGCATTTGAATTTACACGAGTCTGTGTGCCGATATTGGTGAATGTAGTACCATTATCGGTCGAATAATACCATGTATAATTATATCGATTATTTCCATTTCTCTGTCTTGTAGCATATACGGGATAATAAACCTCACCTACCTTGTAATAATAGTCTGTCTTCTGCTGCGTTCCGTTTGAGCGGATGACATTATTGCAGGTTACATTGGCGGCAGCTTCATAAACAGCCGGAGTTATGCTGCCCTCTGTTGCAGCAATATGCTCCACCGTATAGCCTGCAATACCGTCGGCGGTTGTAAATGACCCGGCTGTTCCCACATTTGCGTTGGCGGACACAATGATTTTTTCGGTTGTCTCACCGACAGTAAGGGATACGCTGACGGAATCAGCTCCCGTAATCGTTATATCGGAGAAATGCGGTACAGTTGCTTCAAAATATCCGTCATTCAGAGAAACATTAAACAAATCACCGTCTGCTGTTCCGCTGAAAAACCTGCAGCCATCAAAGTCGGAGCTGTAAGGAATCTTTACTGCCGCAGACTCTTTATAATTACCGTCATTCAAAAGAATGCGGTACGTTTTGCTGATGCTGCCGTCGGAATTCGTTACTGCATTATAAACCTCAACTGAAATATCGGTCAGCCCAACGGCGGTCGCGCAAATTCCGCTTGCAGTATCTGTCACCGTCGTTGCCTTTTTTTCGAAGTAGTTCGGGTTGCTTGCTGCAAAGCCTGAAATCAAGCCCGATACATTAGAAGCCTCCACGGAGGAATATTCCACACTCGGATCATCGCACCATACGCAAAGCATAGCTCCGATTGGAGTTATGCTCGCGCTGTCATCGCCCGGAATTTCTGTGCAGGAAATACTCTGAGTATTGCTCTGCGCATTTTCAAGACAATAGGTGCTGTTACTGCTGTTTCTTCGTCCAAGCACATAATACCAGCCGTCGTTTGTGTTGATTATTTTGTGACCCTGAGCGTTAATTGTGCTCGCATCGGCAGTATCATATGAGCTCCAGCCGCTTGACCAGTAGCAGACAACAATGTCGGAGTCAAAAGAAACGCTTGTGTCGTTTTCAAAATACAGCCCGTCATTGAACGCCATCGGTGTCATACCGGCGGCTTTAATGATTGAAGCGGCGCTGTTTACAAACGCGGCAAACTCGTCATAATACCCTGTATCCTGAAGTTTGCCAAAGCCCATTCCGTAATAAGAGCCGTAAATATCATTGGCATATTCGTCCGCACCGAAATTGAAGTATTTGCATCCGTTGACGGCAAAATAATCAACATACTTTTGAAGCACAGAAAGGACAAAGCCTGTTGCTGTCGAATCGGTAATGTCGATAGTGGATGATGAACCGCTGTAACTGAGTGTTTTACCCAAAAGCGTATCTCCCGCATACAAAAGCGCGTTCATGTGACCGGGCATATTAAGAAGCGGGATTATTTCTATGTTTTTTGATTTTGAATAAGCAATAATCGTATTAAAATCGCTTTCGGAAAGTTCACCGTCGCAAGCGGATGAATAAACATCATTTCCGGCTTTGATTGCATCCGTGACCTGAGTGCTTGTGTAGGTGGTATCGGCGACTGTCACCTCCATATTGTCGGGGGATAAAGCGTAGCCCGTCATTTCCGAAAGCAAGCTCTACGTGCGTGTAGCAGTTTTCAGATGCAAAATCAATTATGCCCTTGATTTCATCTGCGTTGAAGTATTTATTTACGGCCGCAGTCAAGATGTACAATTCTCATAAAATCTTCGGCTGCATATATGGAAGTCTCAAATGTACCGACAGGCATAATGCCGATTAACAATGTAAGCGAAAGAAAGAGTGCTAAGATTTTTTTCTTCATTATTTTCTTCCTCCTTAATTATTCTTTGCAGGCCATCCTGCCGCGTCTAAGACAGTATCTCCGTTGTGAACAGATTGAGTTCCATGAGCTGTCAAAGTTATTACCGCTTTGCTGTTCTGGTACATATTGTCCATTGTTTTTTCAAAGTAAACCTTCGTAAAAAGCGGTTTTGTCGTTTCACCGGATTTTAAAGCGTCGCGATAGTAGTAAAATCCGTCTTTTTCGGTCCAATAGTCAGTGTTGATATCAAGGGTTATCAAATCGGCGTTCGGCGTACCGTCGGTTCCTTCGGAAAGCTCAATGCTTTTTTGCAGGGAAATGCGAATCCATGCCGATTGACCGCCTGTATTTTTAACCTCTGCAATCTTGGAAACATCAGTTCCCGGAAGAACATCGATTTCACCCTTGAAGGGAATAAGATTATCGTCCGGCGACAGACTCCATTCCTGCAGCTTTATTTTTACGTCACCGGCTGTAATTACATTTGTTGCAGTATCCTCGTGAGTAAAATACGCAGTTGTTCCAAAGGCTGCTGCAGCGATACAAATAGCTATAAGTGAACAAACAAGAATTTTCTTTTTCATAGTTTTAATCCTTTTATATTAGTATCAAAAATTACTGCCGCAAATAGCAGGGCATAGATGGACAGCTCAATATATTAGGGTATCCATCTATACCCTGCTCACCGACAGATGAGCAGGGTATGTATCGAACTGATATTATTTGTCGAAAGCAGCAAAGGCTTCGGCAGCATTGCTGAAGCCTTCTGCCTGAATGGCATCAGCCTCGATAATTACAGCAAACTCAGAAGCTGTAATGTCTTCGTTATCAAGTGAATCGGCGATTTCAATACTTGACCAGCAGTTCCAAAAGGTCATCTGACCGGGAACTAAAGCATCATTGTAAACAAAAGAATACTGTACATATTCAGTATTGTCTTTGGTAATCGTGACTTTATCGCCCATGGTGAATGCACCGTTACTAAGTCCTGTGCCGACGTACATGCTCGCGTCAACCATAGAGTCAACCTTTTCCGGAATCAAAACACGGACGCGGACATACGCATCGTTTTTACCCGTATTTATAACGTAGGGATTTTTGCGGATTGTGCGGCCGGGGACTATGTTTTCACCGGCTTTTGCAAGATATTCGTTGTATTTTTCGGCGCTTGCTTTAATCTGATTGTCTGTGAAATAACCTTTGTTCCAGCCGTATGCATCTTCAGCTTCGGGCGCAGATGAAACCCAGCCGTCAGTATAATCACTAACGTTAACCGCGAGCTTGCCGTCAGCAGTCACAGCTCCCGCATTAACGCGGTGAATATCAGCCTCAATAAGGTCGATTTTCACATCACCGACGGTAAACTCATTCACAGCTTCATCGGTTGAGGTGAAGTATGCAAGAGACGCTCCCGCAATTGCCGTAACTGCGATGATAGCTGCAAGGCAAATTGATGTAATTTTCTTTTTCATTGGATAACTCCTTCTTATTTTCTTTGTTCGTTATATAACGATTATTTTGATACCTCGGTCCATGCCGTTGCCGTGTCGGAAAAGTTGGATTTCTGGATGGCATACGCTTTAAAGGTTAGTGTCGGAGCTGTTGTTGTGCCCGCTTCGAGCCTATCCATCATTGTCTTTGTTACAGTGCTTGAAACAGTAACTTGGTCGCCGTCAAGGACATTAAATGATTGGTCACTGTCGCTTGCTTCAACCTCGCGGTAATATACACCGTCTTCAAGCTCTTTCCAATCCGAATTAACCGTATAGGTAATAAAATCCTTAAGTGTTGAAGACTCAGTGACTTTTACAAACAGCCAACATGCCTCGCTGCCGCCTTCAACTGTAACCTCCGGGTCTTTTTGAAATGGTATTTCCGGGAATCATCTTTGCTACCCAAGCGTCATTTGTTTCATCGCCGTCTGTATCGGTATTCCATGTCTCGGTAAGAGTGATGTCAATATTTCCGTATGTAAATGTATTAGTTACATCATCTGTTTTATCAACCAGCCAGGCAAGAGTAGCTCCGATTGCAACACAAATGACCAACGCGAGAGCGGTAACCGTCAAAGTGATCTTCTTTTTCATGTCGTTTCGCCTACTTTCTTTTTTTCTTATTAAAGGCTTACACCGTTAATGTAAATTAGCCCTGTGCCTGAGTGCCGGCAGCTTCCCATGCCGCATTCGCGGTAGCAAAACCGTCTGCCTGAATTGCATAACCGGTAACAACTATTTCTGCATTCTGATATTCGGATACATTTGCATTGTTATCTACCGTGAAGGTCTCAAACAACGCAGCTGAGGACTCGCCGGCATTCAAAGCTACGCTATATGCCCAAATGTGGTTTGTTTCGTCAATCTCAGTCCAATATCCGGTCTGGTTTTCTGTGCTGTTCATAGCTAATGCTGCCGCATTGCCAAGTCCGTTTTCAATCTTGGCAAAAACCCAGCATGCTTCGCTGTTTTCATTCACATGAATGGTAGGGTCTTTGATGTATGTATGACCGGGGATGAGATGATAAACATTGGCATCTATACGATTGTCCTTATCAGTTTCGTATGAACCATCTGTTTTTACATTCGCTTCATCCATTGTGATAGCCACATTACCAACGGTAAATGTGTTAGTGACCGAATCTTTGGAGGTGAGAAACGCCATTGTTGCGAACACGGTCGTAACGACGAGTAACACCGCGCAAAGAGCCAAGGTCAATGCTTTTGTTTTTGTTCTCATAGTAAGAACCTCCTGAAAAAAATTTTTATAGGCAGCCTTTCGGCGTTACCACAAATTTGTGTATGCGGTCTTATTGGGTGTTTTTCTCTTTCTTCTTTTTGTTGTCTTTAAAAATATCGGGAAGAAAAACCAAGATAAGCAGAATTGCACCGCAGGCAACAGCAATATATATACCGGGCGGATTTTGAATGTAATGTGCGGCATACCCGATATACGGAATGCAAAATATCGGTTTGCCGATTAGGTTTTTAAAGTGCACTGGAGAGCCGTCTGCTTCTTCGTTGTTATCGCCCTTGGTTTTAAAATACTCATTTTTGTTATCAATTTCTATAACTCTGTGTGTTGCAGGCATTTCGTTTGGCAGCACAAAAGTGATAACATCATTTACTTTTTATTTCCTCCGGCTCTGCTTTTTTCACATATATAAGTGAACCCACAGGATAATTCGGTTCCATTGAGCCGGAAATAACTGCGTAAACCTGTATTCCGAATAGTCTTGCACCCACTAAAAAGTATTGCAAAAATCGCAATGGCTGCAACCAGTACGGCAGTAACAATATTCCATATTTTCCTTATCATTTTCTCATCCTTATGTTTCCTGCATATCTTAAACACATTGCTTATAAGCATCTCAATCGAAGCCATATTGGATTTTTTGTAAGCGTCTTTCTTATTGCATAAGACACAGAAAAATCGGGATAATAAAATATATGGCCGATATATTTTTCGCGGATTTAGCAAATACTTATTTATAGCGCATAAAGCGCCGTTTTGTTTCGCAGAGTTCTCAACTCAAATGATATTTCGGAAAATTGCTTGTAATAAGCAGATATCAACGCTTTTTGACGAGAATTTTTGACGGCGATAAATTAAAGTCCGACTGCCGCAAGCTTGTTCATATTGTCGCGTTTCAGCTCCATCGAAGAATGAACGTAGCGCTCTAAAGTGATTTTCGGGCTGGAATGTCCTAATATTTCGCTCAGCGATTTCAGCTCAAAATCCACCTCTACGCATCTTGTGGCGAAAGTGTGGCGCAATGTGTGAAAATGAACGCCAGCAAGACCGCAATCGGAGGTATAACGCTTTAATTTATACTGCATTGTTCGCGGCTCGATATAGCTGTCTTTGCTGCCTGTCAGTACAAAGGCGTTTTTTTCATTTGTTACTTGGGCTTTGCATAATTTCAATGCGTAGTCGGTCAAGGGTATCAGTCTTGCAGAGGTATCACTTTTCGGATTGCTGATTACCACCCTTGTTTTTGTTTTACTGTCCTCCGAAAAGTCATGCAGGCGTTGCATTGTAGAGGATACTTTTATTATCCTGTCCTTCAAACAGACATTTTCCCATTTGAGCGCGCATATTTCACCTATGCGCATACCGGTGAGCAGAGCAAGCAGAACTCCGAATTTACACTCATCAATATCCTCAAGCAAATACTGCGCAAAGACAGTCTGTTCGGTGCGTGTCAAAACGCGCATCTCTTTTTTTATATCCTTGGGATAAACGATTTCAATTTTCGGGAAACCTTGCGGAAATTGTTTGGCAGTGTATTTCAACACGGAATTTAACACCACTAAGATATCCTTAACTGTTTTGGGAGACAATTCCTCCTCATAGAGCAATTCATAACTGAATTGTTCTACTATTAAGGAAGAAAGAGCCTGAACCAAGCAACCGCCCAGTTTGGGCTTAATGTGATTTTGAATGACGGTGTTATATTTTACATAGGTTGACTCTTTTACACGGGTTCGGTTCATAAGCAGCCATTCGTCACAGTAGCACGTAAATCTTCGCTTTTTTGATATGTCTGACTTTGATATATCGGTTAATAAAGCAGCCTTTGCAGCATATAATTTCTTTTTTACTTCACTGTAGCTTACGGCATAGCAATATCCGTATTTTGCCCTGCCGTCAGAGTGATACCCTTTAATGTATCTCGCCTCCCAACGCTTGTCCTTGCGTTTATAGATGTTTTCACCTTTTCTTGCCATATTTATGACCTCCTGAATTTTTATGATATATATATATATTTTACTCGGCGAAACCGAACTTTTAGTTTTTAACGCGCTTTGACGGAGAAGTTGACGGAGAATCAGACCCTGAAAGCAGGAGTATTGCACACGAGTGTTGGTATAAAAGAATTTAACGCTATAATAAATATAAATTTCTTGACAATTTATAAAAATCTATTGCAAATAAATGGGAAATGTGCTATATTGATTAAGCATAGAGTTGAGAATTCTGCGAAAAAGCTGTTCGGCTTGCCACTATGTTTTACTCGAAGTTTTAGCTAAGAAACAAATAAAACGTTTAATTTGAACTAAAAGCTGCACCGGAGGAAGTTATCTTATCCTCCGGTGCAGTTTGCGTTTCAATGCTTTGGCATTACTGCCGTAAAAATATTTTTTGTATTTTAGCCTTTACATCACGGATGCAAAGTGTTAAAATATGTAATGGTAATTTTGATTATTAAATTTTTCATATTTCAAGGAGGAAAAATTCATGGCAAGAAAAATGAAAACCATGGATGGTAACAATGCCGCAGCACACGTGGCATACGCATTTACCGACGTTGCCGGTATTTACCCGATTACGCCCTCCTCTGTTATGGCAGAGGTTACGGACAAGTGGTCGGCGGAAGGTCGCGAAAATGTTTTCGGTCAGAAGGTCAAGGTTGTTGAGCTTCAGTCTGAAGGCGGCGCCGCCGGTACGGTTCACGGATCGCTTGCAGCGGGTGCTCTTACAACAACATATACGGCGTCTCAGGGTCTTTTGCTCATGATTCCCAATATGTATAAGATAGCGGGTGAGCAGCTGCCCGGAGTTATCCATTGCTCCGCACGTGCGCTTGCATCTCATGCACTGTCAATTTTCGGTGACCATTCCGATGTCATGGCGTGCCGTCAGACAGGCTTTGCAATGCTTTGTGCAGGCAATGTTCAGGAGGTTATGGATCTTGCTGCGGTTGCGCATCTTTCTGCCATTAAGGGCAAGGTGCCTTTCCTCCATTTCTTTGACGGTTTCCGCACATCACACGAGCTTCAGAAAATAGAAGTATGGGATTATGACGATCTTGCGGACATGCTTGATTTTGACGCTGTTAATGAGTTCAGAAAGAAAGCGCTTAATCCGGAAAGACCTGTTCTGAGAGGATCGGCTCAGAATCCGGATATCTTCTTCCAGGCAAGAGAGAGCTGCAATAAATATTACGATGCCCTTCCTGCTGTTGTAGAGGAATACATGAATAAGGTCAACGCTAAAATCGGTACGGATTATAAGCCGTTTAATTATTACGGTGCAGCTGATGCCGATCGCGTTATTGTTGCCATGGGTTCAGTATGCGATACCATTGAAGAGGTCATAGATTACCTTAATGCGCGCGGAGAGAAAGTCGGACTTATTAAGGTTCGTCTTTACAGACCTTTTTCCGTTAAGCATATGCTTGCTGTTATGCCTAAGAGCGTAAAATCCATTGCCGTTCTTGACAGAACAAAAGAGCCCGGTTCTCTCGGTGAGCCTCTTTTCCTTGATGTTGTGGCTGCTCTTGCAGGCACTGAATTTGCCGGCGTTAATGTTGTCGGAGGCAGATACGGTCTTGGCTCCAAGGATACCACGCCCGGAAATATTTGCTCTGTCTATGCAAACCTTGCTGCTGATAAGCCTAAGCATGAATTTACAATCGGTATTGTAGATGACGTTACAAATCTTTCTCTTGACGATACGGAAGACCCGGATACGACTGCCGCAGGCACCGTTTCCTGCAAATTCTGGGGTCTTGGTTCTGACGGTACTGTCGGTGCCAATAAGAATTCAATTAAAATCATAGGCGATCATACCGACAAATATGTTCAGGCGTATTTTGCATATGACTCCAAAAAATCCGGCGGTGTTACAATCTCGCATCTGAGATTTGGTGACAATCCCATTAAATCAACATACTTTATTAAAAAGGCTGATTTTGTTGCATGTCATAATCCTTCCTATGTCGGAAAATATGACATGGTAACAGATGTTAAGAAGGGCGGCTCCTTCCTGCTCAACTGTCCTTGGTCGCCGGAGGAGCTTGATAAGAGACTTCCCAACGATATGAAAAAATACATTGCCGATAACGAGATCAATTTTTATATCATTGACGGTATCGATATAGCCGCCAAGATAGGTCTCGGCGGAAGAATTAATACAATTCTTCAGGCTGCTTTCTTCAAGATAGCAAACATAATTCCGGAGACTGAGGCTGTTCAGTACATGAAAGATGCCGCTACCGCGTCTTACAGCAAAAAGGGACAGGCTATCGTCGATATGAACCATGCTGCTATTGAATCCGGAGTTAAGGGCGCTGTTAAGGTAGATGTTCCGTCAGCCTGGAAAAATCTTGAGGCGGTAGCTTCTAAAGAAACTGTTGAGACGGATAGGGAAGACCTCAAAAATTACGTTGAAAACATTCTTATTCCCGTTAATAAGCAGGAGGGTGACAAGCTGCCTGTTTCGGCATTCAGTGAATATGTCGACGGTCATATGGTTCAGGGCTCGGCAGCATTTGAGAAGAGAAGCGTTGCGGTAAAGGTTCCTTCATGGAATGTTGATAAGTGTGTACAGTGTAACAAGTGCTCCATCGTCTGCCCGCATGCTGTTATTCGTCCGTTTGTTCTTGACTCTGAAGAAGTTGATTCTGCTCCGGCAGGCTTTACTTCAAAGAAAATGGTAGGCAAGGGACTGGATAAGTATCAGTTTACAATCGGCGTTTCCGTGCTTGACTGTACAGGCTGCGGCGTATGTATAACCGCATGTAAGACAAATGCTATTGAAATGATGCCCCTTGACGGTCAGATTGAAAAACAGAAGTACTTTAATTACTGCATTAATAAGGTGTCTGATAAAGAAGACGTATTTGAGTCAATCAAGCTTGAGTCTGTAAAGGGCTCACAGTTCAAGCAGCCGCTGCTTGAGTATTCGGGCGCTTGTGCCGGCTGTGGAGAGACTCCGTACGCCAAAGCTTATGACTCAGCTGTTCGGTGACAGAGCGCTCATATCAAACGCTACCGGATGCTCGTCAATTTGGGGCGGCAGTGCTCCTGCAACGCCTTATACGGTAAATAAGAGAGGTTTTGGTCCTGCGTGGGCTAACTCACTGTTTGAAGATAATGCAGAACATGGTTACGGTATGTATCTGTTCAAAGCAGCTGCGCGATAAGGTTACCGTTATGATAGATGAGCTTTACTCAAAGACTGACGACGCCGACTATAAGGCTGCTGTTGATGCCTGGAAGCAGACATATAATGACAGTAAGGCAAACAGGGCAGATACTGATAACCTGATTGCAGCCCTTGAGAAAATCGACTGCTGTGAAAAAGGAAAGGCTCTTGCAGCGGAAATACTTGCAAATAAAGAGTACATTGCTAAGAAATCCATTTGGATTCTCGGTGGTGACGGCAGGGCATATGATATCGGTTTCGGTGGTCTTGATCATGTTTTGGCATCAAATGAAGATGTAAATGTTTTAGTGTTTGATACGGAGGTTTATTCTAATACAGGCGGTCAGGCATCTAAGTCCACACCTTCCGGTTCGGTTGCACAGTTTGCTGCGGCAGGTAAAACAACAAAGAAAAAGGATCTTGGCGCTATTGCACGTTCATATGGCTATGTATATGTTGCACAGGTAGCAATGGGTGCAGATGATGCACAGTGTGTTAAAGCGTTTGCAGAAGCTGAGGCATATGACGGTCCTTCCATTATCATTGCTTATGCACCGTGTATAAACCACGGTATTAAGGGCGGTATGGGTACGTCCATGATTGAGTCTAAAAAGGCGGTTGACGCAGGTTATTGGCAGCTTTACCGTTATAATCCCGCACTTGAGGCTGACGGTAAGAATCCTATGACTCTTGATTCAAAAGAGCCTAAGTCTGATTTCAGAGAGTTTATTATGAACGAGGTTCGTTACAATTCACTGACACGTTCTTTCCCTGAAAGAGCTGAGGTTCTGTTTGATGCTGCCGAAAAGAGTGCAAAAGAAAAGCTCGATAATCTTAAAAAATTATCGGAAATGTAATTCTATAAAAACAAGCGACGGTTCAAGCCGCCGCTTGTTTTAAATCAATTACTTAAAAATGACGGAGGAATTAAGATGGAAAATAATAAACGTCCCGATACAATGGAACGAATTAATACAAAAGAGCTTGCCAATGCATTTATTGATGAACAGATTGTTAAAATACGTGATCAGGTGAAGGATAAAAAGTTTTGCTTGCTTTGTCCGGTGGTGTAGATTCATCAGTTGTAGCAGCTCTTTCTTATTAAGGCAATAGGCAAACAACTTGTTTGTGTACATGTAAATCACGGTCTTTTACGCAAGGGAGAGCCCGAGCAGGTAATTGATGTTTTTAGCAATCAAATGGACGCCAATCTTGTGTATGTTGATGCGGTGGAACGTTTTCTTTCAAAACTTGCCGGGGTATGCGAACCGGAGCAGAAACGTAAAATAATCGGCGCTGAGTTTATACGTGTATTTGAAGAGGAGGCAAGAAAGCAAGAAGGTATTGAATTTCTTGCACAGGGGACAATTTATCCTGATATTATTGAAAGCGACGGAGTCAAAGCGCATCATAATGTAGGCGGATTGCCTGATGATTTGAAATTTTCACTTGTAGAGCCGCTTAAGTTTCTTTATAAAGATGAAGTTCGCGTTGTAGGTAAAACTTTAGGATTACCGGATAATATGGTTTATCGTCAGCCTTTCCCCGGTCCCGGGCTTGGTGTTCGCTGTCTCGGCGCTATTACGCGCGACAGACTTGAAGCAGTACGTGAATCTGATGCAATATTGCGTGAAGAGTTTGCTAAAAACGGTCTTGGGGGAAAGGTTTGGCAATATTTTACTGCAATACCCGATTTTAGATCAGTTGGCGTAAAAAATGGAGTTCGTACTTATGAATATCCTGTTATTTTGCGCGCAGTCAATACTGTTGACGCTATGACTGCTACTATTGAAGAGGTGCCGTATTCACTATTGCGTCATATTACAGAAAGAATAACCAAAGAGGTAAAAGGTGTCAATCGAGTTCTCTATGACCTTACTCCAAAACCTGACGGAACTATTGAGTTTGAATAATTTCGAGGTCATTAAAAACCCAGTATTTATGCGGTTTTTGACGATTTTGAAGGCTAAATTGATAGCAAACCGCAGTGGTGTTTTTATTCTAAACAGACCAAGTGGCTTGCGAATAGATTATCTTAAATACTAAAAAGGCATTACTGACTTTTGCAGTCGGTAATGCCTTTTTTGCATTTGTTGATAACAATATGGGAACTATTGAATTCTGATTCTGCCTTTGTATATTTCTCCTTTGTGTTCAACAGGGATTTGACTTTTAATATTTTCGATTTCTTTTATGTAGTCGGCTTTAGCGATAGCATCCAACTCAATAAGCTTTCCTTTTGGCTTAATAGAAACAAGTTTAGATAATGTTTCGTAGTAAGTTGCAAACTCATTGTAATTTTTATACAGATCCATAAATGCAGTTTCGGCAAAAAAGGGATCTGATGATGCTTTGTATATTTCCAAAAGATTATATGTTAATTGGTTGAGCTTCAACCCTGTAAGCAACTTGATAACTTTTTCATTGCACTGATAGATAATTGGTGTATTAAAACACTCATTTAAATCGTCATTTAACTTTGAATAAGAAACTCTGAATATTGTATTTAGATCTACGAAAGAACGGTTTTCTACACTTACACTTGAGTCTGTAAAATATATAATTCCCCTTGGATACTCTATTCTATCATCAGTATGTATTTTTGCAAAGCATTTGATATAGGGAAAGAAGTTATCAATCGTGCAAAAAATTGTAGTCAAGTAAGGAGAAATTAGCTCTAATGCTTTTAGTTCCTGTTCTTTCTTTTTCTTGAAATCAAAAAAACGTACGATCCAAGCAATAAAAAAAGCGGATGCCAAACTTGCGAAAACACCACACAATCCAAGAACCATCCGTGTTTGTCTGTGCCAAGTTTAATCAGGAAACAAGCTCCAAACAGGATTAAAAAAGTAATAGTAGTAATCAGCGTTGATACGAACAAATAAATATTCATCTTATCCCAAGTATTTGCCGAGAACTTATTTAATATTTTATCTTTCATAAAAAATTCCTCGATAAATTATTTAACTTCCAAAGAAGGATAATTATAACGCCAATTATCGTATTCCTCTTTTGTGATTTCACCGTTCTTTAGCTTTTGAGCCCGCTCTTTCCAAGCGGTGAACATACCAAACATTGTAATGTAGTTTGTACCCATACCCTTGTCTAAATGCAGACAAACCTCACCGTCAAGCTCGGTTATTTTAAGACCGTATAAATCTTCTAATGTAAAGAGCGTATGCATTAAACCGTCGTAACTGTCAATATCGGGTACAGTAAGTGCTTGCGTAGATATGCCGAACACCTCTGCAAGATTATTTGTTAAATCAGCTTTAGGCGTTCTTGAGCCGGATTCATACTGTGCCATACGAATATCGGCGGTCTTTTCGGGAAACCCCACCTGCATACCGAGATATTTTTTTGAGTCATACCTTTTAAATTTCTGAAAAAGCGAATTCTTTCACCGATTGCCATAAAAACACTCCTTTCATACTCCTGAAATTAAGTATAGCATATATAGTTAGTGTTTGTCAAGATAACTAAAACAAATAAATTTAAGATTTTTTCAAAAAACACTTAACTTTACGGAATTTGCTTAGTATAATAAAGACAATCCAACTTAAACAAATTCCGTTTGGTTGGTGTAAAACTGAATGACCGTCTGAATGAGATACTACGCCAAGACTTCCCGAAAGGGAACGAGCGAGCAAACGCCGCTGAAAAGCAGGGGAAGGAACGACATTCGGGTAGAACGGCGCAAACGCATTAAAAAAACAACGAAAGGAGGAGGATAACACTATGGCAGCAGAGTTATTTATGAGGGTTGATGAAGTGGCTGAGGTAATGGGCGTGTCCGAGTCTTATGCCTATAAAATCATAAGGCGGCTCAATAAAGAGCTAAAGAAAACCGGATGCATTACAATGAACGGACGCATAGACCGAAAGTTCTTTTATGATAATTTCTATTCGACAAGAGAAAACAGCGAAAGGAAGTGATATGAATGGGGGCGTTTAAGAACAAAGACAACGGAACTTGGATTGTGCAGTTCCGTTATGTTGATTGGAGAGGCGAAAATAAGCAGGTTTTCAAGCGAGGTTTCGCTACCAAAAAGGAAGCACAAGAATATGAGCGTGAGTTCCGTATGCAGAAGCAGGCGGATGTCACAATGAATTTCGGGACTTTCGTAGAGCTTTACGAAAAGGATATCCGACCGAGCCTGAAAGAAAACACCTGGCTCACAAAGGAGCATATCATCAAGGAAAAGATTTTGCCGTATTTCAGCAAGAAGCGTTTATGCGATATTGCCGCAAAGGATGTAATTGCTTGGCAAAACGAAATGCGAAATACAACAAGCAAGGGCGGCAAAAAGCTATCTCAGACCTATCTGAAAACAATTCACAACCAACTGAGTGCGTTATTTAACCACGCTGTCAGATTTTATGGATTAAAGGTAAATCCTGCGGCAACCGTCGGAAATATGGGTAAGGCTGAATACAAGGAAATGCAGTTTTGGACTACCGAAGAATACACAAAGTTTGCCAATGAAATGATGGATAAGCCGTTATCGTATTATGCCTTTCAAATGCTGTATTGGTACGGTATCCGTGTCGGTGAACTTTTAGCGCTGACCCCTGCCGATTTTGATTTTAATAACAAGACGGTAACGATAAGTAAATCCTATCAGCGTTTACACGGCGAGGATATAATTACTTCTCCGAAAACGCCTAAAAAGCAATCGTACAATCAAAATGCCTCAGTTTTTATGTGATGAAATGCAGGATTATATCAATATGTTTTACGATGCCGGAAAATACGATGGGATATTCCCCATATCCAAAAGTTATCTTCATCACGAAATGGACAGAGGTTCGGATAAAGCAGGGGTGAAGCGTATCCGCATCCACGATCTTCGCCACTCCCACGTTTCCCTGCTGATTGATAAAGGCTTTCAGCCGTTGGCTATTGCAGACCGTGTGGGACACAAAAGCGTGGATATAACCTATCGCTATGCACACCTATTCCCGTCAAAGCAGATTGAAATGGTAAACACACTTGATGAAATTTGGAAAGGAGACAATTAAAATGTCAGCAAAAAATTTGGATAACCACAAAAGATGGAGAAATATCACGGTGGGGTTCAGGGTATCGCCCGAAGAAAACGAACTTATAAACAAAGCGGTAAAATTATCGGGACTACCGAAGCAGGAATATTGTTATCGCAGATGTTTAGGTCAGGATATTGTTGTTCAGGGCAATCCGAGAGTTTATAAAGCGTTGCGTGATGAACTTGCAAATGTTCTTACGGAACTGAAAAGGATTGAGACGCTTACCGATGAACACGATGAATTGCTTCAGCTTATTGAACTTATAACGGTTACCCTTTACGGAATGAAGGAGGATGGCGGCGGTGGCGTATAAAACAGAAAAGACTGTTCCTAATGTATCTGTTGGCGCAGATACGGAACAGCCTTCTCAAAAACATACTGCAACTGTTATAACCGACAACTCTTTTTAATTTCAAGGGCTTTAACAAAAATTGAAAGGAGGTTGCGACTATGGCAGAACTTAAAATTATCAATATGCATGAGGTTGCCGTTGAGGAAGTGGAATGGCTCTTATAGCAATACGTAACCGAACGCCAGAT
>VOFK01001841.1_pt1 | contig 20407 bp, 29 predicted proteins | sample 5384121 | NCBI WGS metagenome assembly VOFK01 (sample SAMN12384730, study PRJNA508395) | human gut metagenome | isolation source: healthy gut J | host: Homo sapiens | reverse complement strand
CTCTGGTGTACTTCGTTTCAGTTGCATTGCTCCGAGAGAAAAGAGTCTATCCACACGCTGGTGATATACAGCTTCACGACGGTGTACATGCTCGCGATCATCGTCATCGAGCGGCTGCCGGGGCGCGCCGGGCGCGTATACAGGGACGCCGCCGCGCTGCTGATGGCAGTGGTAGTGCTTGTGAACGTGTACTACGCGAACATGGTCTACCTCAAGCTCGACTTGCAGTATGAGAACGCGAGCGCGTTTTACACCTCGCTGTGCGCGCAGATAAAGGACACCGAGGGCTTTGACGAGAACAGCAGGCTCGCCGTCATCGGGCAGCAGGATAACCTGATGTACATCCCGGATGAGCTTGACACGGAGCTGATGCTGGGGCCGAGCGCACGACCTTGTGAACATCTACTCGCGCGAAAACTTCTTCCGCTATTACCTCGGCTTCGATATCCCGTTTGCGGATGAAGCGGAGCTTGAAAAGCTTGAAAATGACAGCCGCGTTGCGGCGATGAGCGAGTACCCGTATTACGGCTCGGTGCAGAAGATAGACGATTATATCGTTGTAAAGCTCGGATGATCAATGGAGGTGCGCGCCATGCCCCTTCCCCCGCAAAGCTTCAATGCGTTTCAGAATAGCTGCCGCCGTGCTGGCACTCGTTATTGCTGGCAGGCTGCGGTAAAGGCAGCTCGGACAAGGTCAAGACCGTGGTCATTGAAAACGGCAATGTCTCGCGCACCGCGGCGGCGGATATCAGCGGGGACTGGTACGGCTGGTGGCGCATGTACGGCACGAGCGGCGAATGGGCGCAGATGGATGGCTGCTGGTGGGACTGCTGCGCCGAGATAAAGAACGGGCGCATACTGCTCTGGGATGAGGATCTGCCGAAGGACAACTACCTCGCCAAGGCGGAGCTGAGCACACGCGGCGGCGATATACGCTGCCTGAGCGGCAGCTTCCTCGACCGCAAGCTCAAAAGCGGCAGCTGGGACATTTCGTTCAGCGAGGACGGCTGCGGCACGCTGATGACTGTTTCCGGAAATATGACGCCGTAGGCGACTGGCAGCTTCAGCTATGAAATTTACCTCAGGCCGTGGGGCAGCAAATGGCCGGAGGATGACGAGGACAAGCTGCCGTATTATTACAAGGACTGGTACCTGCCGCTTATCGAGGCGGGTAAGAATATGCCGGACGTCATAGGCGGCAAGAACTGAAAGGGACGCTATGAACACGATGAACATTATCGACCTGCACTGCGATACGCTGATAAAGCTGCACGAGCAAACGGGGCTGCGGGCTGGAGGATGCAGGGGCACACGACCTTGACGCGCGCGGGCGGCGCACTGGTGCAGCTTCGCGGTATACACGCCGACGCACGAGCAGGTACACAAGCATAAGAACTACCGGGTGGGGAGTACTTCAACACCGCGGCCGATATCTTTGACCGGGAAATGGAAAAGCACAAGGGCTTATCCGCCTCGGTGCGCTGCGCAGCGGACATAAAGGAGAACATGGACGCAGGCAGGATATCCGCGATGCTCACGTTGGAGGACGGCGTATGTATCGACGGCAGAATGGAGCGCCTACAGCAGCTATATGACCGCGGCGTGCGCATGATAGCGCTGACGTGGAACTATGAAAACTCCATAGGCTTCCCCAATTCCGTGGATCCCAAGCTTCACGCGCTCGGACTCAAGCCGTTCGGCTTCGAGGTCGTGGAGCGCATGGGCGAACTCGGGATGATAGTCGACGTATCGCACCTGTCGGAGGGCGGGTTTTACGACGTGGCCGAAGCCGTAAAGGGCCGTTTGCCGCGTCGCACTCCTGCGCCCGCGCACTGTGCGGGCACAGCCGCAACCTCACCGACCGGCAGCTGCGTGTCCTTGGCGACCACGGCGGCGTGTGCGGGGTGAACTTCTATTCGAGCTTTCTCACCGGGACAGACTTCACAGCGATAGACGATATCCTGCGGCACATGGAATACATCGCGGACAAGGCAGGGATCGAAGCCGTCGCGCTCGGTTCGGACTTTGACGGGATAGACTGCGGGCTTGAGTTCGGCGGTTACGCCGGTATGCCGCCTCGTCGAGGCAATAGCAGCGCCGCTTCGGCAGCGGCAATGCCGACATGATATGCTAAAAACGCGCTGCGCGTGATGAGGATGTGATCGGATGAGCGAGCGTGGCTGGATGGAATACGGCAGTGAGTTTGACTGGAAGTCAAACGACGCGCTCTTTTCCGATACGCCGCAGGGCTTCGTGCAGGATGATTGGCAGCTTTACCGCAGCGGCAGGGACGCAATGAAAGCCGCCGCGCGATCGGCGGGCGCAGGGGTTCTGCTGCCCGCGCTGTGCTGCGAGTCGATGATACTGCCGTTTGCCGCGAACGGATATGATGTTGATTTTTACAGGCTGAACCCCCGACCTCACCGGCGATGAAGCGTACGTGCGCGAAAAGCCACGGACGGACGGTGCTGCTGTATATGCGGTACTTCGGCGTCAGGCCGTTCACGGATGAATTTCTGCGGTCGCTGCGTGAGTCCGTGCGGGGCATAAAACGCTCATCGAGGACAGGACGCACGATGTGATCGTCCCGCGCGGTGAGGAAAGATTCGCGCCTGACGCGGTGCTGGCCAGCCTGCGCAAGTGGGCAGCGCTCCGAGGGCGGGATGCTCAGAACCGGCATGGGCAGCTGTGCAGCTGGTGCTGACGCGCGCTTTTGGCGATGCGCGGCGCGAGGTCACGGGAGACAGCTGTGGCTACCTGGAGCTTGCGGAGCTGAAAAAGAATTCCTCAACAAGCTCATGGCGCGGAGCATCTTCTGGACGAGCGGCAAAGCCATGCGGGATGTCGGCAGAATATGAGGCGCTGCTGCGGCGCGTTGATTTCATAGCGCTGCTGGCAAGACGCCGGGCAAACGTCGCGCAGCTGAAGGAAAGCTCGCCGCGCTCGACGGCATCAAGGCTGCGTTTTCTCTGAGCACCCGGAGGAGAGCACACTGTACTTCCCTGTTTATCTTGAAAACCGCGGCGAGATACAGCGCGCGATGGCGCAGCGCGGGGTATACTGCCCTGTTATCTGGCCTGAACCGGAGGCGGCGCACGGAGCGTGCGAGGTAAGCAGGTACGTGACGGAGCACATGCTCGCCCTCCCCTGCGACCAGCGCTATACACCGGAGGACATTTTTATCGCGGACACGCTCATTGAAGCATTGGAGAAAACACATGAAAATTGACCCTACACTTTACAAAGGCCGCCCGGCCGATACACGCATCCCGAAAGAGGAGCGCTGCTATGAGCTTCTCGACAGGCTCGGCGTGGAATACTGCCGCGCCGATCACGAGCATGCCGACACTATCGAGCAGTGCCACGAGATCGAAAAGCTGCTGGGCGCTGAGATATGCAAGAATCTGCTGCTGACGAACCGGCAGATGACTGACATCTATCTGCCTCATGCCGGGAGACAAGCCGTTCAAGACGAAGATACTTTCAAAGCAGATAGGCACGGCGCGGCTGTCCTTTTGCAAAAGCCCGGAGCAGATGCTCGACTGCCTTGACATCACGCCGGGCTCTGTCAGCGTGCTGGGGCTTATGAACGACAAGGCCGGTAAAGGTGCGGCTGCTCATCGACCGCGACCTGCTGAAAGACGAGCGCTTCGGCTGCCACCCGTGCATAAACTTACCTCGACGCTCAGCTTTTCGACGCGCGACCTCATCGAAAAGATAATCCCCGCCATGGGGCACGAGCCGACATATGTCGAGCTGCCGTGGTCGGTGAATGAGTGATTTACGTAATTCGGTTTACATAATTTAAATCAAGACCAACAACTGACAAGGGCTGCGCGATGTTCCGCGCAGCCCTTGCTGCTGTTTTACCGGGTTTTCTTTGTGCGCCGTCTGAGCCCAAACACCGTCAGACTGAGAGCGCCGGTAAGCGACGCGCACATGAGAAGGCTCCACAGGCCAAGAGCGCTGTCGTCCCCGGTCTGCGGCGTTTTACCGCCGCCCGTCGCCGGGGTATACTCGGACTCATAATAGCCGCAAAAAGACGCATGTGTGCGTCCTTATGCCGCGCTGGCTATAGGTCGGGCTCTTCGTGACGACCCATTCACCGAAGCTGTGCCCCTCAGCGGGAACCGTGACCTTGCCGCAGCATGACCATTTCTGCTCATGGGTGCCGGCAGTCACAGTCCACTCCTCCCTGCCGGAGTGGTTATCTGGATCCTTTTCGCCGTACTCAAAGGTTTCAATCCCAGCTGCTCCGCAAACCGCGCAGGACTTATAGTACACCGCCTTTGCCGTACAGGCCGCGGCAGTCTTGAGGTACTTTGCATCGGCGTTCTCCGCCGTGAAGCTGTGCGGCAGCATCTCACCGTACTCAAAAAGGTCTCAGTCCCGACCGCTCCGCAAACCGCGCAGGACTTATAGTATGCCGCCTTTGCCGTACAGGCCGCAGCAGTCTTGAGGTACTTTGCATCGGTGTTCTCCGCTGTGAAGCTGTGCGGCACCATCTCGCCGTACCCCTCGCCGCAGACCGTGCAGACGGCCTTTGCAGTGCAGGTCCCCGTACCGCCGGTGTGCTCGGTCAGCTTTTTGCCGCAGGTATCGCACAGATGGTCTTTATTATTGTCGGCACATTCGCTGAGCTGCTTGCCGCAGACATCGCACTTATGGTCGTTGTTATTGTCCGCACAGGTGCCGAGAAGGTGGTAACAGGCATCGCACCTGTGATCCCTTGTCATTGTCAGCATGGAGCACCTTGCTGTCTACGCCTTTGCATCCGGAACATTCATGCCAATGATATGTATTGTCGCACTTCCAGTCACTGCCAAAGATATGGCCGCCAAGCTCGCCGTACTCCGTTTTGCATTTTTCGCAGACCGCTCTCTCCATGCAGTACGCAGATCCGCCGGAGCAGGCTTCTGTCACGGTGTGGCTCGCATTACGGGAGCAGACGCCGGTGTGTACCGTCATGGTTCGACGTCCAATTACCATAGTCATGACCGGCGGTGTTTTCCGCGGTAAAGGTTTCGGTTTTGATGATTTCGCCGCACGAGCATGACATGTAATAGACCGCGTTTTCCGTGCAGGTCGCAGCTTTTGCCAGTGTCTCAGGCTTCTGCTCCCGCACAGGCGAATGACCGGCTATCTGCTTCCAGCGCGCATATACGGTGTGATCGGTCGTCTGCATTATCCGAGTTGCCGGGAATATCTCGCTGCCGCCAGTCTCGGCGGTGAACCAGTAGGTGAAACTATACCCGTGGCGTGTGGGCTTCGGGAGATCGTACCAAAGACCCATACGTGCGCGTCACGGTACTGCTCGCCCTCCGGCAGCTCACCGCCGCCCAGCTCAAAAAGCGTTATCGTTATGGTCTTTGGAATTATCTTGCCGTACAGATCGACCCGTTTGCCGGTGACGGTGAGCTGCGAGATATCCGCTACCCTATCTGTATCTGCGAAAGCTGTACGCCTTGTACCAGCCGTCCAGCTCGTTTCCGGCTTCATCCAAGCCCGTGAACATACCGGCTGCCTGTAGGAGGCTTGGAAGATTGCGCCAAAACCTCTGAGGTCATAGTCATCCAGCGTGGTGGTGTAATCCGTCAGAATTGCACTGGTACCGTCGGTTTTATATTCCACGTCACCGTCAGGGTTATATATGTGATAGCGGATCTCGACAGTGCTTTCCGTAGTCTTGAGCTTGATCTTCAATGTCGGCTTTTATCTCAGGCTGCTTGATATAGCCGCCGAGGAAATAACTCGTCGATCTTGAGCGTACCGGTAATCGTCTGCTCCTCGATGGTATACGGGTCATAGGCCGTCTCGTCCCATATCACCCCGACTCCATGCTCGATAGTGCCGTCCTCGGTGCGGATGTAGACAAGCGGCTTCCAGAGCTTTTCAAACGGCGTGCCGACCTCTTCGTCTGTGACATCCGGACGGGGTCGATGCTCGCCACTGTACGCTTGATCGCGTCAAGCTTTATCGTGCACTCGGCGGGAGCGTAGAGCACAGTGTCATCCGGCGTGAACACCACGGTAACATCATGCTGCCCCTCTGCGTCGAACCATTTCGGTGTACCTTCTTTAATGGAGAATGTACCGTTCACCTTCGTACCGTCTGCCATGGCCTCTCCGCCGATAAGCGCGCCGGTCTCGGTTGCCTCTTCCGCGATGTCTTTCGTCCCGATCTGGAAGAACTTGCCGATAAATATCTGGTTGTCGCCGAGCGCGTAGTCGCCCTTCGTCCACCGGAACACAGGCGCAGTCACTATCGTTGGCTCAACGGGGTCGTACTTCAGCTTACACCTTTACACTGAGCGTAAGCGGCTCATCCGGCTGTTCGATATAGTCCTTCCAGTAGCTGAGAACAAGCGTACCGGTTATGGTCTGCTCATACGGCGAATCCTTGTCGTATTGGCTCTCGTCCCAGATCACCTTATCGGTATAATGTACCCATTTATCTGCGGGATCGTCCCAATTTTCAGAAACAACAAAGCTGATCTCTTTTCCAAGCCCAAGGTCGGCAAATTCAGTGCCGAGCGGCTTTCGGTGATAGGCGTATAAAAGCTCGATATCTGTATGGCCTTGAGCGGGAGGACATTCACAGTCACCGTGCATGTCGCGGTCGTGTAATTTCTGGAATTTGCCGGCGTAAAGACGACTGTACGCGTAAGTTCGCCGTATTTCAGACTGGTTCTAGGCCACGCCTTTTTCCCCGTACAGCAGCTCATTTTCGTCAAACGAGAATGTGCCGTCTATCACTTTGCCGTCCGCCATCGCCACGCCGCCCGTAAGGCTCGCTTCCAAGGTCTCATAATGCTCATTCGCATAGAACGTCCTTGGGATCACAGGTGCTTCAATGATGGTGGTATCGAATACACGCGTGTCGATAAGCGTCACCTCGATGGTCGCTTTCACGTCGGTTTCCTCATTGATGGCGTATGCGTACCAGCTCTTGGCAACGTCCAGAGTACCGTAGATGATCTGTGTGCCAAGCTCATTCGGGTCATAGGCGGATAGATCCCAAGTCACAGGGATGGGGTTATACAACGTGCCGACGTTTGTTTTTACCTCAACGCTCGTGGCGGTGATACCCAGTTCCTCAGCAGGTGTGCCGAGCGGCTTATCGGTGATGGATATCTTAGTCCGAACCTCCGCTATCGTGTGCTTGAGGCCGATCACGATGATCTCGCATTCTGCCGCCGCGTAGGTCTCTTGATCATCGGGTATGAAGTGAACATGCAGACGGTTCTCCCCCGCAACATTTACGCTGCCGTCATTGAAACTCTTAAAGGTAAACTTGCCGGGAACAACAGTGTCCGTCCCCTTGACCTTAGCTACGCCGCCGCCAGCTTTGAGGGAGTCATCCGTGAATGTGAGACCAATATACACCTCTTTCGGCAAGGTCGGCGGAGTCACGACAACAGTCTCAAGCGGCCGGAACTTCCACACGGCGTAGACAGTCTTTTCTGTACCTTCGGTGATAATGATGGGAGTGCCGGGCTGGTACTGCGCCTCGGCGGCATCGCGGGTGTCCGCCCAGCCGATGAAGTCATAGCCGTCACGCGTCGGAAGCTGAGTGATGGTTATTTCATTTTTAACGTTAAATATCTGTCCGTACTTGTCCGTGCCATCGTTGAGGTAAAAAGTTCAGAGTGTATGTCACATTTAAGACAGCCGCTTCCCGCCGCAGGAGTATCGGCTGCATATGTGGAATGCACGGCGTCCGTGCTGCCGGCGTCATCCGTATCCTTGGCATCGTCCGCGTCACTGCCAGTGTCCGCGCTGCTGGGGTCTTTGACAGTATGTACTTTCTTGACGTCATCCGGGCATCTGGAGCTTCCGGGGGCATCAGCGTCGTCCGCGTCACTCGGGCATCGTCCGCGTCGTCCACGGCTATAACTTCTTCGCAGGCACACGCCCTGTGCGCCCTCAGCGCCGCAGACGGGACAGTCATGGTTTACGGCTTCCTCCGTGCATGCTTCGGTGCAGAACGCACATGGGCGCTTCCGTCTCCCCTTCCTCGGCAAATGCCGATACGGGGGAAAAAAGCGTCAGCGTCATGCAGAAAAGCAGCAGGATACTGAGCAGTCGTTTCTTCATAGTCGGTTTCCTTTCGATGGCGTCGGGGCGTTGTTCGTTTGGTGTACATACCAGCATTATAACATGAAGGGCACAAAACCGCAACTGAATTATTCTTAAAAATATCGGCGATCCGTAACGAACCGCGGATATATGCAACATTTCAGTAAAATGGCTTTCACAGAAGCTCCTTGGTGAAAAAGCTCCGCCGCCTTATTCGTCTGAGCGTCCGAAAGCGGATCCGGCAGACCGGCAGCGCCGGTGACCTCGCAGCCCGGGCGCTGCACCAGCTCGCAGAACTTATCGAGCCCCGCTCCGCTCTCCCTCAAGTTCGAGCGCGTATATCTCCAGCGCTACGCCCGCCGACACGGCATAGCTTATCACGTAATAGGGCGCGCTGAAGAAGTGCGGAGTGTCGACCCAGCTCATGGAGTAATACGTGTCGTTCACACCGTCATAGTACCCGTACTTCTGCGCAAGCTCAAGGCTCAGCTCGTTTATCCACTCAAGGCTGAGCTCATCCGCCGCATACACACAATTCTCAAACTCCGCAAAGGACGCCTGCTGCACAAAGGTCTCGAGCGTACCGAGCAGGTTCATGCGCATCAGGTTTTCAAACTCGTCATCGGAGAGGCTGTCCTTCATCGCGGTCAGGCCGAGATACTGCATGGACTGCGAGAAGCACTCGGCAAGGTCCATCGTCTCATACGCGTTATAGTTCACATATGCGTCGACATAGTGTCCGAACTCATGGCAGACGCTTATTATATCCTCGCTGTCGCCATAGGGATCGACGAACAGGAACGGCGCTTCATAGTCCTGAAGATAGGTGCTGGAAGGACATATCGCCTTATTGTCGCGCAGCTCCACGTCCCAGAGCTCATAGGTCTTCATAAAGTCAAAGGCCGGCAATGTCCCCGCCCATGTTCTCCGCCGCGCTCTGGAGCAGCCATTTAAGTCTCTGTCGGAGACGTACTCATAGCTGAGTGAGCTGTACGGATCCTGCTCCATTATCTCTTTATACACGGGGACGATGTATTCCTTTATCGCCTCGATGTACTGCTCGCCCTCCTCGGGGCTGAAATCGCGGTCATAGCTCAGCTCGTACTGCATCTGCGCATAGCTGTCATAGCCCAGCAGCTCCGCCTGCTCGTTGCGCACGTTAACAAGCTCGATGTATATCTCGCCGATCTGCGGGTTGTTCTTCTCATAATAGGCCTCGTAGCCGCGCTGGATATCGGCATCCTCCTGCGGAAGTACTCCTCCAGCGTCCACTCCCGGCCGTCAAGCTCGATGCCGGTGTCCGCGGCCAGACTGCGGTACTGCGAGAGTAGCTCATTCTCCCGGTACACAAGCTGCTGGTACTCATCGGTATAGACGACTCTCCCCGGAGTCGGCATACTCATCGCAGAAGCCGTCCCAAGTATTCTTTCTCCCTTCAAGTTCTCACCGAGCTTCGAGGCGGCACAGGCACAGTACACGCTGTCGACCGTCTCCTGCATGTCATAATCCGCATCGCTGCCAGTCGTACTCCGCGGCATAGTAGCTGTCGGAAACATCCTGACAGCTGCGGATGTCGGCGAGGATGTACATCGTATTAAAAGCTGTAATACATCGCGTACAGCTCATCCAGCAGTGCCTTGACGGTCTTGAGCTTCGTTCCGTCGGTCGCGCCTGCTCGATCTCCTGTGCCTTATCCTTAAACGCCTGCACGTCCGGGCGGACATACTCCATGTCGTCAAAGCGGCATATTTCCTTTGCGGTAAAGTCCGCGCGGTCAAACTCAAACAGCGAGTCGAGCGCGCAGCCGCCGAGCAGCAGCACGCACAGCAGCACGGATATCACGGCGCTTATCTTTTCTTGAACATACTCTTTCCCCTCGGCAGTTTTCTTTTTATTTCTCTATTCTATCATACATTCTGTCCCGGCGAAAGCAGAAAAATCAAAAATGCCGCCGCGTTTTTTCCGCGGCGGCATTGGCTGTTTATCAGGCTTTTATTCAATCCCGTGGACGGTGTAGCCCTTGTCCTCAACGGCGGCCTTGAGCTTTGCATCGTCAAGCGCCGTGCCGGTCACAACGGCGACCTGCGGTATGACCTCCGCGCTCTCAACGCCGTCTATGGCTTCGAAGCTTTCTTCGGTCGCCTCGCAGTGGGGGCATCATGCCTTCGATCTTCATGGTCTTTGTCATTGCCTTTTCCTCCTCAGTTTTTGTGTTCTCAATTACCGTGCTTTCAACTTCACGGTGCTTTATTTTTCTGTCCCTCCTGGGGTTATAGATATCCAGCAGATTGAGCCGCAGCGCATTCGACACAACGCAGAAGCTTGACAGGCTCATTGCAGCCGCGGCAAACATCGGGTCAAGGTTGAGGCCGATACCGCTGAGTACGCCCGCCGCGATGGGGATGCCGATGGTATTATAGAAGAACGCCCAGAACAGGTTCTCTCATGGATATTGCGCAGCGTGGCGCGGCTGAGACGTATCGCTGCGGCAAACATCGTTAAGGGCTCCCGCGCGCAAGCACGATATCCGCCGCGTCAACGGCGATGTCAGCGCCCGCGCCGATCGCTATGCCGACATCCGCCCTTGTGAGCGCGGGCGCGTCGTTTATACCGTCGCCGACCATGGCGGTACTGCCCTTTGAGCACAGCTCGCACGACGGCTTCCCTTGCCGTCCGGCAGGACACCCGCGATGACGCGGTCAACGCCGACCTGACGGCCTATCGCCTCGGCGGTGCGCTGGTTGTCGCCGGTAAGCATGACGACGTTTATGCCCATGTTCTTGAGCTCTGCGACTGCCTGCGGGCTGTCGGGCTTTATCACGTCTGCCACGGCGATTATGCCGAGCAGGCTGTCATTGCGGCAGAAGAACAGCGGCGTCTTGCCCTCGGCGGCAAGCTCCCCGGCTCTCGCTTCGAGCGACGCGGGGATATCGTGCGCTCCTTCACGGCCTTGAGACTGCCGCCAAGCCTCCGCGCCGTCTATCTCGGCGCGCACGCCGCTTCCCGGCAGAGCCGTGAAGGTCCGTCTGCTCCGGGTTCTATACCGCGGCTCTGCGCGCCGCTGAGTACGGCCTTCGCGAGAGTGCTCGCTGCGGCTCTCAAGGGTCGAAGCAAAGCGCAGGAGCTCTTCCTCCCTTACCCCATCAGCCGGTCATCGTCCGTCATCTCCGGTGTTCCGGCGGTAATGGTGCCGGTCTTGTCGAGCACGACGGTCTCGACCTTGCCGGCGGCCTCCATCGAGACGGCGGTCTTAAACAGTATCCGTGCTTTGCGCCCATGCCGTTGCCGACCATTATCGCAACGGGCGTCGCAAGTCCGAGGGGCGCAGGGCAGCTGATAACGAGCACGGATATCCCGCGCGCGAGCGCAAAGCCGACGCTCCTGCCGAGCAGCAGCCACACAATGAATGTGACGGCCGCAATGGATATGACCGTCGGGACGAACACACCGGAGACCTTATCGGCGATCTTTGCAATAGGCAAACGCCTCGCGGAGGCTTCGCTGACCATTTTGATGATCTGGCTGAGGGTCGTATCCTCGCCGACGCGCAGTGCGCGGCAGCGGATATAGCCGGTCTGGTTCACGGTCGCGGCGGAGACCTGATCTCCCTCGGTCTTGTCGACGGGGATACTCTCGCCTGTCAGTGCCGATTCATCGACCGTGCTGCCGCCCTGGATGACAACGCCGTCAACGGGGATGCTCTCGCCCGGACGCACGGCGAAAATATCGTCCTTCTTGAGCTGCTCTATCGGTATCACGCGCTCAGTGTCGCCCTCGACTATCGTGGCGGTCTTGGGTGAGAGCTTCATAAGCCCGCGCAGAGCGTCGGTCGTCTTGCCCTTGGCGCGCGCCTCAAGCATCTTGCCGACGGTGATGAGCGTCAGGATCATGGCGGCGGATTCAAAATAGAAGTCCATCATATAGCGCATGACGGCTTCCTCGTCCCCGCGCACCTGAGCGCCGGTCATGGCAAAGAGCGCATAGGTGCTGTAAATAAACGCGGCGCTGGAGCCGAGGGCAACGAGCGTGTCCATATTCGGCGCGCGGTGCCAGAGCGCCTTAAAGCCGCTGATGAAGAACTTCTGGTTGATGACCATGATGATCACCGTCAGCAGCAGCTGCGTCAGCCCCATGGCGACATGGTTGCCGTCATAAAACTTCGGCAGCGGCCAGCCCCACATCATGTGCCCCATCGAGAAATACATCAGGACGAGCAGGAAGCCAAGCGACGCGAAAAGCCTGCGCTTCAGCACCGGCGTGTCATGGTCGGCAAGCGCGTCCTCCTCGTCGGCGCTGCTCTTCTGCACGCCCTTGACGGATGCGCCGTAGCCCGCATCCTGCACGGCCTTGATGATCGCGTCGGGTGAGACCGAACCGTCGACCATCATTGAATTTGTCAGCAGACTCACCGAGCAGCTGTCCACGCCTGACAGTCCCGACACCGCCTTTTCGACCCTGGCAGAGCAGGCGGCGCAGCTCATGCCTGTCACTTCATACTGTGTCATTCGCTTGTGTCTCCTTTTTTACGCAGCTCATTTCATGAGCTTCTGGAGCGTGCAGACCAGCTCGTCTATGACCTCGTCCTTGCCGTCGCGGATATCATTGACGACGCAGGAGCGGATATGGCTGGCAAGCAGCTCCTTATTGAATGCGTTCACCGCGGCGTTCACCGCAGCGGACTGGACAAGGATATCCGGGCAGTAGGCCCCGTTTTCGACCATGCCCTTGATGCCCCTGATCTGCCCCTCGATGCGGTTGAGGCGGTTCATCAGCGCTTTATATTCCTCCGGTGAACGCTCCTTATGCCGCTCACAGCAGCAGCATTTTTTATCTTCCATCATTTCACCTCTTCACATACCCCCTTGGGGTATCTTGAATATATACCCCCAAGGGGTATTTGTCAATAGGCATACATATATTTTCTCCGGAAAATATAAAAAAATTCTCAGACAGATATATCCGTCTGAGAATTTTTGTCGATCAAAAAGCTGAGCAATGACCTCGATCTCGACAAGGGCGTCCTTCGGGACTCTTGCGACCTCGACTGCGCTGCGCGCGGGATAGCGTCCCTCGGTGAAGAAAGTGCCGTACACGGCGTTCATTGCGGCGAAGTTATTCATATCCGAAAGGAAAACCGTAGTCTTGACGACGCTGTCCATAGTGCCGCCGGCAGCCTCAAGGATACTGCGGACATTGGTAGGGACTGTCTGGTCTGCGCCTCTATCCCCTCGGGGAACTTCCCGGTCTTGGGATCAAGCGGGGAGCTGACCCGAAACAAAAAGCATGTCCCCAACGCGCACAGCCTGAGAATACGGGCCTATCGCGCCGGGAGCCTTATCGGTACTTATCGGTCTTTTCATTGAGCTTACCTCCTGTTTGCTTTGGTAATCATATTTTATCATCGCAGCCCTGATGTGTCAATCGAATGTGTAAGTTTCCATTTTGGCTGTATTTTGTTTATTGTTTCACATTTGATTTTTTCGCAGTTTTCTGCATATTTACTTAATCTTTTCGGTTTATTTACGCAAAATCTCGCTTTTTGCTTCTTTCCATTTTGGTTGAATTATGTTAGAATAAGATATATTTGAACGTCAACTGATGAAAGGAAGGTACAGTATATGAGTTGGCAGGAAGAGCTGAGCAAAGGAATACGTACCGCGGAGCAGCTCGCGGAATACATGGGATGGGATCAGGAGAAACTTGAAGCGTGCAGGCAGATCGCCGAGCGCTACCCGATGATGATAACGCCGTATTACCTCTCGCTTGTGACTAAGGACGACCCAGATGACCCGATAGCGCGCATGTGCATACCCTCGGCGGATGAGTTCGTGCCGGGCGGCTCGTTCGACACGAGCGGTGAGGCCTCGAACACAAAGCTTGAGGGTCTGCAGCACAAGTATAAACGCACAGTCCTGCTGCTCTCGACGAACCAGTGCGCGATGTACTGCCGCCACTGCTTCCGCAAAAGGCTTGTCGGCCTGAGTAATGAAGAGCTCAACAAGCGCGTCGACGAGGTCGTCGAATACGTCGGCAGCCACCCGGAGATAAACAATGTGCTCATCTCCGGCGGGGATTCGCTGCTGAACCCGAACCACATCATCGAGCGCTATCTGCGTGAGCTGTCGGCAATCGACCACCTTGACTTCATACGCTTCGGCTCGCGCCTGCCAGTCACGCTGCCTGAGCGTATCTACGGCGACGGCGAGCTTCTCGATATGCTCGATGAATACTCGGACATAAAAACGATCTACGTCGTCACCCAGTTCAACCACCCGCGCGAGCTCACACCGGAAGCGCGGTGCGCGGTGCGCGCGCTGCTCGACCGCGGCGTGCAGGTGCGCAACCAGACCGTCCTGCTGCGCGGCGTCAACGATTCACCGGATGTGCTCGGCGAACTCTTCGCCGGGCTCACGCGCGCAGGAATTTCGCCGTATTACATATTCCAGTGCCGCCCCGTCACCGGCGTGCAGAACCGTTTCCAGGTGCCGCTGCTCGACGGCATCAGGATCGTCGACGAGGCGAAGGGGCTTCAGAACGGCTTCGGCAAGGGCGTGCGCTACGCGATGAGCCACCCGCGCGGCAAGATAGAGATCATCGGCACGCTCCCCGACAGGCAGACAATTTTCAAATTCCACCAGAACAAATACCCCGAGGACGCATCGCGCATCTTCACCCGCGCCCTCACACCCGACAGCCGCTGGCTCGACGACGAACTGAATCCGATGTGAACATAATACTGAACAAAAAGTTGGGGTAACCGGGAGGATCGGATACCCCAACTTTTTTATTTTGAACTTTTTAGTATATGCGCAGTTCCGTTGCGACGGCATCCATTGCGACATCGAATGAGTCAATCGGGACAGCGGCGGCGCGCTGGATCTCAAAGGCCGCGGCAAGCTTCACAGCGCGCGTGCAGAGCGGCAGGAAACAGTCATAGTACCCGCCGCCGTGGCCCAGACGCCTTTGCGCTGCGTCAAAGGCAACGCAGGGTGACGATAACTGCATCAAGCTTTTCCGGGGAAACAAGCGACGAATGCTCCGGGTCAGGCTCGGCAATGCCGTACTTCCCTGTCCGCCATGCATCCGGTTTGTCAGGCGAGGCAGCATACATCAGCCCCTCCGCGCAGCACACCGGGTAATATAAGCGCTTGCCGTCCGCCGAAAGAAGCCCGGCAAGCACAGTCAGGTCAGGCTCCGTCCCGGCCGCGGCATAGAGCATGACGCGCTCCGCCGCGCCGAGCGCCGGGTGCTTATACCAGTCTGCGGCAGATCGCGCGGCTGTACTCCCGCGCGCGCAGCTCAGGCGGCAGAGACGCTCTCATCGCAAGCGCGGCTGTGCGCAGGCTGCGCTTTTCACTTCAATATCCGATGCCATAGTGTGCCTTGCCTTTCGTTTCTCTGCCGCTATAATACCGCGCTCTTGCCGTGACGGCAAGTATGGAATTTACAGCACCGTGTGTATCCAGCCGTCGGGCGGAGCGATGCGCCCCATCTGGATGCCGGTAAGCGTATCATATAGCTTTTGGCAGACCGGGCCGGGTTTTTCCATGCCGCTCGGGAAGCTGATAAGATGGCCGTGATCGCATATCGCGCCGACAGGTGATATCACGGCGGCAGTGCCGCACAGGCCGCACTCCAGCAAAATTAGGCATCCTCGCTGAAAGAGCACCTCACGTTCCTCGACCTTCATGCCAAGATAGTCGCGGGCGACGGTCATAAGCGAGCGGCGCGTAACCGAATGGTATGCTGCCCCAATCTTTTTGTTTCTTTCATGTCTTTACCTCCGTTCAAACGCACTGTCCCCGCCCTCGGCGGGATTTCCTAAAAAAGCAGAAAGGCGCATTGATAATTCAATGCGCCTTTGCATGTCCGAAGTTATACCACAGTCAGGTTCATCTGTCAATGCGGGAAGAAAGAAAAAAACGGATGGTCAAAACCATCCGTTTTTTCATGTTAAACTTAAAAAAATTTCAGGGGGGTAGGCTCGGAGAGCTTTTGTAGCCAACGTAAGCCGCCGACAGCAAGACCGCAGAGGACAAACAGGGTCTTGACGAACTTCCAGAGCTTGCAGCACTTTTTCTTTTTCAGTCTTTTTCTGGCCATTTTATTTTCCTCCATATCTTGAGCTGAAATCCGATCCAGCTTTTTTCTTGTGTGTTTATTATATAACACGTCAATATAAAACTCAAGTCAACTGAAGCTCAACAATTGTTGATATTATATAGAATCACATAAGCGGTATCAGCAGCTTCTGCCCGGCCTGAAGCTTTGTCATATCAGCGCCGCCGTTATACTTCACCAGCGTGTCCTCCATGTCGTAGTAATCGTAGCCATAGCTCTGGCAGACATCGTAGGCCGTCTCTCCGGACTTCATCACATGCTCCATGACAGTTGTATAGTTGTCGTTTTTAAGGTTCTCCTCGGTGGTCGGCAGGTACAGGAGCTTGCCGACATATATCTTGTCGAGGTCGGTAATGTTATTGAGGGTCTTGATGGCGTCGAGATAATCCTCATAATCCAGTCCCCAGCAATAATAAATGTTCGCGATCCAGTTGCCCTTTTCCATGACATATGGAATGACATAGTACTCGACCTTATCATCCCCGCTCTTGCCGCCGCTCTCGGCGCAGTCCTTTGAGGAAGCCGGGAAGATCAGCGTGGTAAACCTTGATGGAAGCTGAGCTCGGACTCCTTTTCCATACCGTTCAGGCGCATGATCGTATTCTTGCAGATATTATAATCAAGGCCGAGGCTCTGGCAGATGCCGTAAACCGTGTCACCCTTCTTGACGGTCACCTTCGTCTGCGAAGCGTCCGCATACGCCGGGGCAGTCACGGAGACATATGACCAACGATATGATAAAAGCCCATATCCTGCTTGCTTTCATTTTCTGTTTCACCTGCTCTTATTTTCTGAGCTGAGTTTATCACAGAAATATAGTTATGTAAAGCTAATTATTGTTGAGTAAATTATTTACAACTATCTTTACCCGACATGCTTTTCTGTTATTCGACACAAAATATCCGGATTCTGTGACGAAAAACTTTCAATATTAGGTCAACATATATATTATGACAAATATTTCGGGAATTTTTTGTCGATATTGTCAAAACGCTAAAGCAAAGCATCTGTAATCATTATGCAAACATATGTAACCGCTTTTTGCGTTTATGTTAACTCTTTTTGTAAACTTGACAGTGTCTGCCGCCCGACCTATAATCATGGTCATATAAGCCGCGATCACGGAGGATAGGAAAATGATAAAAGCAGAATCTGCATTGCCACACCACCTTTGACGACGGAGCAGATACGCCCGAGGCAATGGTGAATGCGGCAGTGTCCGCGGGGCTGACATCGCTCGGTATCATCCGCGCGCACAGTCCGGTACCGGGCGAAGTATGGTGCGTCAGTGAGGAAAACGAACGAGGTTCAAGGCGGACTGCACCGGCTCAGAGAAAAGTACCGCGGGCTGATCGATGTTTACTGCGGTTCTTGAATACGACTCGCGCTCCGCGCAGCGCTTCGAGGGCTATGACTACGTTATCGCTTCCGTCCACACGCTCGCAGGAACCACAATCGACAACACTATTGAGGAGGCGCGGCAGGTCATCGAGCATTACGGCAGCGCGGACGCCGCAGCCTGCGCATACTATGCGCATTGTGCTCAGCTTGCCGATATCGCGCGGGCGGACATCGTCGGGCACTTCGATCTGCTGACGAAGTTTGACGAGCGGCACTGTCTCTATAACAGCGGCAGCAAAACATACAAGGGACGCCGCATTCGCCGCAATGGAGCGCGCTGAACGCGGCAGGAAAGATATTCGAGATAAACACCAGGGGGCGATAAGCCGCGGCTACGGAGCACGCCCTACCCCGCGCCGGGCTTGCGGGCGACTCCGTACGCCATCGGCGGATAACCGTAAGCGCCATCGCCGCGGCAGGATTTGACAAAGGCGGAAGCCCTTGCGCAAAGCTGCGGCTTCACGGAACTCTGGCAGTTTAACGGGAACAGGTTTGAAGCGGTGACGATTTTGAATAAAGGGTATAGCAAAAGCGGGGCTGATGCATGCCCCCCTGCTTTACCATAGATTCTTACGTTTTTTATTCTGTCCTCAATGCCTCTACGGGGTGGCCTTCTTCGCGGCAAGACCGGAGGATCAGGCCCGCGATGAAGGTCAAGGCCGACGCTTATCAGCACTAGCGCAATGCCGCCGACGGCAGGGAGCGTGGAGTTGATGGCGTAGATACCTGTGAGGTCATGGACGATTATATTGATCGGTATATTCAGCAGCAGCGTCGCGCCGATACCGATAAGGCCGGGCAATAAGGCCGATGATGAAGGTCTCGGCATTGAACACGCCGGGGACACATCGCGCTTCGACGCGCCTATCGCACGGAGGATGCCTATCTCACACTTTGTGCGCTCAAGGACACTGATATAGGTGATGATGCCGATCATGATCGACGAGACGACAAGTGAGATCGCGACGAAGGCGATGAGCACATTAGCTGATGACATTTATAATGGTGGAAATGGGCTCATCAGCAGTGCGACGATATCGGTGTACTCTATCTTATCGTCCTCGGAGACGCTATCGTTGTAGCGCTCTATCGCGTCGGCTATCGCGTCCTTGTCCTCAAATGTAGATGCGTAGATATTTATCTTGTTGGGGCTGTCGAGGTCAACATAGCCGAGCTTCTTGAGGTTATCCTTGAGGTGGAATATATGGGCGGCATGGCGTTTTCGTACAGCCAGAGGTAATCGTCGTCCTCGAGCGAGAGCAGGCCGAAGTCATGCGCAAGCGTTGTCGACAGGTAGCTGTACATGTTCTCCATCTGGATGCTGTACTGCTCCGCGTTTGACTGCTCGCCGATCATCTTTTTCGATATCACTCAAACAGCGTGTCGTCATCCATCTTCTTGAGCATGGATTCATAGCCCGGGTAATAGTCCGTCACCATCTTTTCGATGTCCGCGCGGGTCATGTCCTCCATCTGCTCGTCAATGAGTTCCTGAACATAGTCGTCCTCGGGTACGCTCATGTACTTGACGTAAAGGTCGGCAAGTTCCTCATCGGTCGCGTCGGCGATATACTGCTTTGCCGCCTCGATCTTGCTGTTCTTGGTGAAGGCTTCGTCGGTATCGTCAAGGAAAGGCAGGCCGTTGAAAACGTCGTGCTCGGGATCCTCGAGCTGCGCTTTTACAAGCTCTTTTTCCGCCGCATGTTCAACGACGTGCTCAATGAGCGCGTGGGTGTAGCCTATCGCGCCGGTCATCATGCCGGACATTGCGTCCTCATCCTGACGGATGATGCCGACGATCTTTACCTCAAGGCCGTTTTTATACAGAGTCTTGAGTCCAAGCTCCTCGTCGTCGACCTTGACGTATTCCTCCTCGTCCTCGTCGTATTCATACTCGTCGGCGGGATAGATATAGCGGAAGGTACGGCTGCAAATGTCCTCGTAGGTCCAGCTTTCCTTATCGGTGCGGAGATTCTCCTGCGCCATGAAGGCCTCCATATCTCGGACAGAGGGAGTTCGACTTGAGCCCGAGTAGAGAAACAAGGTCGGAGACCTCATTGTTCTTATCGACGACCAGCACGACCTCGTCGTACTTCCTCCGGCCAGCGGCCGTAGAGGACATTACTGCGCCTTGAGCAGCGGGGCGACCTCGCCGTTCGGGCAGCATCTCCTGCCATGCGTCCATTGCGGAATACGCAGCCGAAGGTGTCAGTACGCGCTGTAATCGCCGCCGAAGGTCTGCCCCATCGCGCTTGCAAAAGCTCGACAACGTCGGTCTTAACGATAAAGGCCGTCAACGTCCTCGGCATAGAGGTTCATGTCGAGATCGTAAGAATACTGCACGGAGCTTATATACTGCGAGATATCCTCCGCGTTCCCTGCTGTATTCCCCAGGCCTTGAGGGGTTAAGTTGGTCTGTGTGGCGGAGACCATGGAGTTCATCATTTCATTTTCACATGACGTGTGCTGGAATACACGGCGTCGCGCTCGTGCTGGTTCTCCTCCGCTTCGGCCTGAACGCCCATCATGGAGGTCATCATGCTCTGTCATGTCCACGGCCTCGGCCTGTATGGTTATGGGAGCTTGAGAGCGTGTCCTCCTGCACCTTGTCGATATAAGTCTCGGTGTTACCCGAGAGCTTGGCTGCCGTGATGCAGCGATGCCGATGCCGATGCTCCCGGCAAAGGCCGTGAATGGTGCGCGCGCCTTCATGGTTGCTGGTAGAGAGCGCAGCTGCTGCGAAAAAGCCCAGGTTTTTCTCATTCCAGGCTCGTGCCGCCCTCACCCTCGGAGCGGCGCTGTCGTCCA
>VOFK01004108.1_pt1 | contig 20417 bp, 27 predicted proteins | sample 5384121 | NCBI WGS metagenome assembly VOFK01 (sample SAMN12384730, study PRJNA508395) | human gut metagenome | isolation source: healthy gut J | host: Homo sapiens | reverse complement strand
AGCCATGGAAATTACGAAAAACTAAAAATGAAAATTCGGGGGATATGACGAAAATTTAAGCGGTGTTTTTCGGAAAATTGCCTTAAAATTCGGCTGTTTTATGGAAAAATGCATGTAATTTTTTCGGAAAATGCCGAAAAAAAACAGGGTGCTTTTCGAAAAAATGCCGATTTTGTGAAAACAACGTAACTGAAAAATATTACATTTGCAAGCGAGATCGATACATACGGCGGCAGGGGTGAAGCCGCGGGTTAGTCAGGTTGGGCGGAGTATGCCGCGAGGCAGTTGCCCTCCGGAATTTTAGGTTAGGTTTTAGTTCAGCAATTATTCGGCTTCCGCCCTGCGCGTATGTTTTTTAATGGAATGCTAATCCAATTCAATTACATCTATGTCATCATTGCTCAGATTCAAGATGGTCGATGCGGCCATAAAACCACACCGCCGTCGAGGTGAAGGGCTCCCCGAAGGACGTCCTTCGGACTATTTCGGGAAACGGGTATTCCGGGCGTGCAGCCATGCGCAGAAGTATTTGAACAAGGCTACTTACGACGCCCTTGTCGATACGATGGAGAACGGTACGCCCCTCACGCGGGAGGTTGCCGACGGTATCGCGGCGGGCATGCGCCAGTGGGCGCTGGAGCACGGTGCCGACCACTATACCCATTGGTTCCAGCCCCTGACGGGAGGGTACGGCCGAAAGCACGATGCGTTTGCCGACCCGGACGGCTTGGGCGGGGTTCTGGAGGAGTTCTCCGGCAAACTGCTCGTCAGCAGGAGCCCCGATGCGTCGTCGTTCCCCAACGGAGGCATCCGCAATACGTTCGAGGCTCGCGGTTATTCGGCCTGGGATCCGACCTCGCCGGCCTTCATCGTCGACACGACGCTCTGTATCCCCGACCGTCTTCATCGCCTATACGGGCGAGGCGCTCGAACCCACAAAGGTGCCGCTGCTGCGCTCGATCTCGGCGGTGAACAAGGCCGCGACCGAGGTGTGCCACTATTTCGACAAGAACGTGCAGCGGGTCATCTCGTATCTGGGCTGGGAGCAGGAGTATTTCCTCGTGGACGAAAGCCTCTGGGCCGTACTTCCCGACCTGATGCTCACCGGGCGTACGCTGATGGGGCATGAATCGGCCAAGAACCAGCAGTTGGAAGACCACTATTTCGGTGCGATCCCGACACGTGTGATGGCCTTCATGAAAGACCTCGAATACGAGTGCCTGAAACTGGGCATCCCCGTCAAAACCCGCCACAACGAGGTGGCGCCCAACCAGTTCGAACTGGCGCCGGTCTACGAGGGAGGCCAATCTTGCCAACGACCACAACCAACTGCTGATGACCGTGATGGACAAGATCGCCCGCCGTCACAAGTTCCGGTGCTGCTGCACGAAAAGCCCTTCAAAGGGGGATCAAAAACGGTTCGGGCAAAGCACAACAACTGGTCGCTGGGGACGGATACGGGCGTGAACCTGCTGGGGCCCGGTAAGACCGCGTCAGAGAACCTGCAGTTCATCACCTTCCTGGTCAATGCCATTTCGGCCGTACACAAGCACAACGGCCTGCTCAAGGCGGCGATCATGAGCGCCACGAACGCACACCGCCTGGGAGCCAACGAGGCGCCCCCGGCAATCATCTCGACCTTCCTCGGGACGCAGGTGTCGGCCGTGCTGGACAAACTGGCGGCCAGCAAGGGCGACGATGCGATTCGCTTCGACGCCAAGAACGTGTTCAAGATGAGCGGCATCTCGCATATCCCGACGCTGCTGCTCGACAATACCGACCGTAACCGCACCTCGCCGTTCGCGTTTACGGGCAACCGGTTCGAGTTCCGCGCCGTAGGTTCTTCGGACAACTGTGCCGAGGCGATGATCGTGCTCAATGCGGCGATGGCGCACGAACTGGCCGAGTTCAAGCGCAGAACGTCGATGCCAAGATCGAGGCCGGCATGAAGAAGGAGAAGGCCATCTACGAGGTGCTCAAACAGATGATCAAGGCCTGCAAGGCCATCCGCTTCGACGGCAACGGCTATTCCGACGAGTGGAAGGCCGAGGCGCGCAAACGCGGCCTGGACTGCGAAACCTCGACGCCGCTGATCTTCGACCGTTACCTCGACAAGCAGACGCTCCGGATGTTCGGCGACACGGGCGTCTTCTCGAAGGTCGAGCTCGAAGCCCGCACCGAGGTGAAGTGGGAGACCTACACCAAGAAAATCCAGATCGAGGGGCGCGTGCTGGGCGATCTGGCGATGAACCATATCGTGCCGATCGCTTCGAAGTATGAGGCATTGCTGCATGACAAGGCCTACAAGATGTCGCAGATCCCGGGGCTGAACGCTTCGGCCGACATCGAACTCATCAAGAAGATCCAGTACCATACGGCCGAAATACAGCGGCTCACGGCCGGGATGGTCGACGCGCCCGCAAGGTGGCCAACAGGATCGAGGATCAGCGCGAGAAGGCGATCGCCTACCATGATACCGTAGCCGCATGTTTCGACGAGATCGCGCCGCATCGACAAGCTGGAGGAGATCGTCGACGACCAGATGTGGCCGCTGCCCAAATACCGCGAGCTGCTTTTCCTGCGCTGATCGCGTTGCATGGCGCTGAAATAGTATTTAAGGGGTAATCCGGCTTTTCGAAGCCGGATTATTTTTCTATCTTTGTCGACATGAAAATCATTGCAGACAGCGGATCGACCAAATGCACGTGGCTCGTGACCGACGGCGTGCCCTCGGAATACCGGACGCGGGGAATCAATGCCGTGCAGCACTCCCGAGCAAATACGCGAAGCGCTGCCGAACTGCCGCCGTGCGGCCCCGTCGAGGCCGTCTATTTCTACGGCGCAGGGTGCGGGGCACCTTCCCCTGAAGCGACGGAGAAGATGGTGCGGGAACTCCGCGCGCATTTCGGCACGGGGCGGATCGAGGCCGAGACCGACCTGCTGGGGGCTGCCCGGGCGTTGTTCGGCCGCGGCGAAGGCGTGGCCTGCATCCTCGGCACGGGCTCCAATTCGTGCTGATGCCGGGGCGGCGAAATCGTGGAAAACGTCCCGCCGCTGGGTATGTCCTCGGCGACGAGGGCAGCGGTGCTGCGCTGGGACGCAACCTGATGAACGGTATTTTCAAAGGGCATATCCCCCTGCGGGAGGAGTTCGCGGCGCATGGGCCTGACCTATGAGGGAGATCATCCGCCGGGTCTACCGCGAGCCGTACGCCAACCGTTTCCTGGCGTCGTTCGCGCCGCTTCGTACATGCGCACCTGGATTGCCCCGAGGTGCGGGCTATGGTGGCGGGAACCTTCGCCGATTTCGCCCAACGCAACCTGAGCCGCTATCCCGTGCATCTGACGGTCGCCTGCATCGGCGGCGTTGCCGCCGCATTCGAAGGGCTGCTGCGCGAGGTGCTCGCACATGGGGGTTACCGGGTCGGCCTGATCGCCGCATCACCTGCCGAAGGACTTATCGAATACCATTATGGAAAATAGAATAACCGAACAGGCTTCGGCCTACGATAATTTACAGCGGATGTCGGTGCACGACATCCCTGACGGGCATCAACCGCGAAGACGCACGCGTCCACGAGGTTTATAGCCGGCCAAAACCATCCCCGTGATGGAACGGCTCGTGGAGCGGGTCGTCGAACGCATGGAGCGCGGCGGGAGGATGTTTTACATCGGGGCCGGTACGAGCGGGAGGCTGGGTGTGACGGACGCCTCGGAGCTCCCTCCGACCTATGGCGTGCCCCCTTCTTCGACAGGGTCATCGGCCTGATCGCCGGCGGCGACGGTGCACTGCGGCGTGCCGTGGAGAATGCCGAGGACGATACCGCAGGGGCTTGGCGCGACATGGCGCCCTACCATCCCACGGCGGACGATGTCCTGGTCGGGATCGCCGCGTCGGGTACCACCCCCTATGTGGTCGGCGGCCTGCGCATGGCGCGGGAGCACGGCCTGTTGACCGCCTCCATTACCTGCAATCCCTCGTCGCCCGTGGCGGCCGAGGCGGAATATGCGCTCGAGGCGGTCGTGGGGCCGGAGTTCGACGGGTCGACCCGCATGAAGGCGGGCACGGCACAGAAGCTGATGCTCAACATGCTGTCGACGGCCGTGATGATCCGCCTGGGGCGTGTCGAGGGCAACCGCATGGTCAACATGCAGTTGACGAACGACAAACTCGTGGGGCGCGGCACGCGCATGGTGGCCGAGGCCGGGGCTTTCGAGGCGCAGGCACGGGCGTTGCTGCTGCAATACGGGTCGGTGAAAAAGGCGTTGGAGCATGCACCGAAGCCTGAGTGAGTATATCGCCCTGCTGGAGCGCGAGGGCGAACTCGTCCGCATAGCGGCTCCGGTGTCGCCGGTGGAGGAGATCGCCGAGATAACCGACCGGGTTTTCGAAAATGCCCGGCGGCGGCAAGGCGTTGCTGTTCGAAGTAATACCGGCACGGAGTTTCCCGTGCTGACCAACATGTTCGGTTCCGCACGCCGCATGGCGCTGGCGCGGGCGTCGGGTCGCTCGGCGAACTCTCGGAACGGGTCGACGGATTGCTGCGGCAGGCCATGGCGCCGCGCCCGTCGTTCGCGGACAAGCTGCGGGCGTTGCCGCTGCTGGCCGGGATGTCCCGCTGGTTCCCGCGTACGGTGTCGGGGCGGGGCGAATGCCAGCAGGTCGTGCAGACGGGTGCTGAGGCGTCGCTCGCGGCGCTTCCGATCCTGAAGTGCTGGCCGGCCGACAGCGGGCGTTTCGTAACCCTGCCGATGGTGAACACGGTCGATCCCCAGACGGGCGTGCGCAACGTCGGCATGTACTCGCATGCAGGTCTTCGACGACCATACGACGGCATGCACTGGCATATCCACAAGACGGGGGCCCGGCATTACGATGCCTGGAAACGCTCGGGGCGGCGGATGCCCGTGGCCGTCGCGCTGGGCGGCGATCCGGCCTATACTTATGCCGCGACGGCGCCGATGCCCGACAACATGGACGAATACCTGCTGGCCGGGTTCCTGCGCCGCCGTCCCGTGAAACTCGTGAAGTGCGTCACCAACGATATTTATGTCCCGGCCGACTGCGATTTCGTGATCGAAGGCTATGTCGATCCCGCCGAGGAAAAGGTTGGTCGAAGGGCCCTTCGGCGACCATACGGGTTTCTACTCGCTCGAAGACCGCTACCCGCGCTTCTCACGTGACGCGATCACCCACCGGCGCCGGGATGCCGTTTATCCCGCGACGGTGGTGGGGGTGCCGCCCGAAGGATGCCTACATCGCCGAAGCGACCGAGCGGATCTTTCTGGCGCCGATCCGCTGGCCGTGCAGCCCGAGGTGCGCGACCTGTGGATGCCGACGGCCGGCACGGCGCACAATCTGGCCGTCGTCGCGATCGAGCGGCGCTACGAGGGGCAGGCGCACAAGGTGGCGCAGTCGCTGTGGGGCGCGGGGCAGATGATGTTCAACAAATACATGCTCGTCGTCCCGATGCCGCGACCGACGTGCGCGATACGGATGCATTGGCGCGGCTCGTGCGCAACCTCGACCCGCTGCGCGACATAGTCCGCAGCGGGGATTCTCGATGTCCTCGACCACGCGACGGCGACGCCGGGCTTCGGCGGAAAATTGCATTGATGCTACGGCCCGGTGCCGGGTGCAGGCCGCCGAATCCGCAGGAGCCTGCAACGCGTGTGCCTGCCGATCCCCCACGGGGTGTCGAGGGCGTGCGTCCCGCAGCGGATGGCGCAATATCCGGGGCTTGTGACGGGCAGGGTGACGGCGGGCAGCCCCTCCTTCCGGCCGGCTACCGCTCTGACTTGCTCGAAAAATGGGGCGTGGCGGTCGCCTTCGCCGCGCCGGACGCCGAAGTGCCGGTTCCGGGGGGAAATACGCCGTTCGACCCGGCGGCATCGGAACTCACGGCTGCCGAACTTTTGTGGCTCGCTGCGGCCAATACCGATCCGCGGCGATGATGGCGGACGGAAGGTGGTGATCGATGCCCGGAGCAAACGCCCCGGGGCGGGGAGAACCCCGGCCGTTTCCCCGAACGTCGTGACCGCGTCGGAAGCGACTGTCGCTTTTGGTCGACCGCCGCTGGCCGGAATATGGCTTGGGGCGTTTGTCGGTTCGCCTTCGCGGCGTTACCGCCGCCTGCTGCTTCCGACGGGGGCGCAGTGGCGCCGCCTGGGCTGACGGGGCCGTAGCCCATTTCGTGGTGCCGGGGTTGTTTTCGGGCATCCGGAGATGACCGGTGATAAATAGTTTCTGCATATGGCAAAATTTTTTTCAGACCGTGAAATCCGCGCCGTGGCGGTATTCCTGCCGCTGGCGGGATTGCTTTATAGGCGGCATCGTGCCCTGCGTCCGGAAGGCCGATCCCCAAGCAGCTTTTGTGGCCGGGATGGAGATGGAAGGGCGGGCCGATTCGGTTGACCTGCGGCCGTTCGACCCCAATACCGTGGACTACGACGGACTTCGGCGCTGGGCCTGTCGAAGCACGATGCGGCCGGAGCCCTGCTGCGCTATCCGGGCCGCGGGAAGATCTTCCGTATCCCGGAGGATGATGACGCTTTGCTATCGGCATCAGCGATTCGCTCTATCGCCACCTGGCTCCCTATATCCGTATCGGGCGCAAATATGCCATCGCGCCCCGGCAGTATCGTACGGGACGCGTCGTGCCCGAACCCATGCCGCCCTCGCGCTTTCATCGACACCGTGGGGCGCGTTACCTGCGGGCCATCGGGGGCGTTGTCCAAGCGGCAGGCCGAGGCCTTCCCGCTGGCGCGACCTGAGCGGGATCTACGACATGGAGGAGTTGCGCGCCTGCTATGTCGTGAGCGATTCGGTGGCTGCGGCGCTCGAACCCTATATTATCTTTCCCGAGCGCGGAGCTGCGCCGGTCGACGAACCCGTGGAGATCAATACGGCCGATTCCGCGAAAGCGCTGCGCGGCGTGGTGGGATCGGAGCGCGGACGGTGGTGTCGATCATGAACTACCGCGCGAGGCTCGGCGGATTTGTCCGTCTGAGCAACTCGCAGAGGTTCCGGGAGTCACGGAACGCAATTATGAAAATTTTGAAACAAATTTGCTGCGATAGTTGTGAAATTCGGAAAAATTGATATTAACTTTGCAACCCCCGAAAGTCCTTAGGCGGCATCCGTATATTCCGCCGCAGAAGCTTCGGAAATTACTTAAAACAAGACAGTTGAAAGGAGGTTGGAGTACCGCTAAGGAATTGGTTGAAGACAACATATTGACCCGCGAAGAGGCAGCACGGCTGGCTCCTTACCTGCGGTTCGGTACCCAAGCGGGGCTGACGATACGGACAACGACACGACATGGGGCGAGGTATCAGGTGATGCGAACCCCGGAGGAATTTAAGTAAACGACGAAATTAAAAAAACAAAAAAAAGAATACTACTATGATTATCATGCGTGCCGGTAAAAGAGGGCGAAAACATCGAGCGCGCCCTGAAGAAGTTCAAACGTAAATACGAGCGCACGGGCGTCCTGAAGGAACTCCGCCGCCGCCAGTATTTCACCAAGCCTTCGATCGCCAAGCGCGAGGCGATGCAGCACGCCGTTTACGTAGAGCACATGTACCGCGACGAGGATTAGTCCCTGTTGGTACCGTATCCATATGCCCCGGCTGAAAATAGCCGGGGCTTTTTTGTCTCCCTCTTCCCCCCTGGGCTTGCCGGCCCTTCCATGCTTGCCGGCCTGTAAAAAATCTTCTTTCCCAGTTTTTCCCTCTCCTCTCCCAGCCCTTTCCCCGGCTCCTTTTCCTTCCGGTATTTCCGCTATTTTTTTGTGAAAACTAAAAATATAGTTAGAAAACTATTTAAAATAGTTGCAATAAAATTTTTTTAGTACCTTTGTTCCTGTAAAGCCCGGCCGGCCGATCGGAGCAGGGCGGATAACAGAAACCAAAACCGGTATGATGGAAAAAACTGACACGCAGGGAAGAACCGGGATGTGCTAAGCTTTGGGAGCACGGCCTCAAGCTGTACGCGAGCCGTGGCGCCACCGAACCCAAGCCCCATTTCAATACGCTTTCGACCATGGTGCGCGCCCTCGAAGCCAAGGGGTATGTCGCCCACAATACCTTCGGAGCACCTTACCAGTATTACCCGGTGGTGACCGAGGAGGAATTTTCGCGCCGCACGCTGGGCGGGGTCATCCGTAAATATTTCGAGAACTCCTACCTCCCGGGGCCGTTTCTGCCCTGGTCGAGGAGGAAAAATCTCGGTCGACGAACTGCGCGAGCTGATCGACCGTATCGAAACCTCAAAACCGTCGTTAGCCATGTCACACACTGATGCTGTACAGCCTGAAGGTCGGCGCCTGCCTGGCGGTGTTCTACCTTTTCTTCAAATTGCTGCTGAGCCGTGAGACGTTCCACCGCCTGAACCGGATCGTGGTGCTGGCAGCCATGGTGTTGTCGTTCGTGCTGCCGCTGTGTGTCATTACGGTCACCGCGAACTCCCGGCCATGCCGGAACTCCCGGTGACGGAGGATGCGGGCTACGCCCCGTCCGCGGAGCCGGAATCCCAACCTTTCCGTGGGATAAGGCGGCGACGGCCGCTTTCCTTGCGGGAGCCGCCGCTGCGTTGTTATGGACGCTCGGGTCGGTATGCGGTGTATTGCACATGATCCGCCGGGGCACAGGGAGCGGCTGGGCGATGGCTCCGTGCTCGTACGCACCGACCAGCCGGTCATTCCGTTCAGCTGGTACCGCTATATCGTGATGTCGGAAAAGGATCTGGCCGAGAACGGCGAGGCGATCGTGCTGCATGAGAAGGCTCACCTGGAGGCTGCGCCACTCGTTCGACCTGTTGGTGACCGACCTTGCGGGGTGCCTGCAATGGTTCAATCCTGCGATGTGGCTCCTGCGCCGTGAGTTGCGCGCCATCCATGAATACGAAGCCGACGAGGCGGTGCTGGACAGTGGCGTCGACGCCCGGCAATACCAGTTGTTATTAATAAGGAAAGCTGCCGGCGGGAGGTGGTACTCAGTCGCCAACAGCTTTAATCACAGTAAACTTAAAAACCGTATTACCATGATGTTACGTAAAAGATCGTCGCGGTGGGCAGGAGCCAAGGTGCTCTTCCTGCTGCCGTTGACGTTGCCCTTGTGGGCGTTCGCCCGCACCGCCTATGTTTTTCCCGATGACAAAGGTAAAAAAGAAAATGTTTCGATCCGCATCGAAGGGGCGAATTTTTTACTTCAGACGGAAAAATCCGGCAAGCCGCTGTGGTCGACGGCCCGAGGTGGCGTCGATAGATACACTGTCGCCCGACCGGATCGCTTCGGTGACGGTACTGGCGATGCTGGCAGAAGCCCTGTACGGCGAGAAAGGCAGGAACGGCGTAGTGGTCGTTTCGACGAAGGATGCCGCCGGCGGTGCGCGGGATTATTCGGTCGACGCCGAGGACGGCTCTGCCAAGGTCGTGGTGCGTGGTTCCGGGAAGATGTCGGATGTCAGAGTGATCGGCAGTTCTACGGTGCCCGCAGATAAGGCCGGGATAGACGCCGGTGCGAAAACCCTGCGGACGTGTCGTGTCCGTTACCGGCAGCGACGGGAAGAAGACTGTCGTCAGCCAGAGCCGGGTGACCGTCACCGACGACGGGGGCGTGACCGTCATGAAGACGCAACCGGACGCGGTGCAGGTTGACGGATTGTCGCCGGGGCAGGCGACCCAGGCTGCGGAAGCCGGGCTCAAAGCCGCAGAGGAAGGGATGAAGGCTGCCCGTGCCGGACTGGAGGCTGTCCGCGAATATATGTCGGGCGAGGAGTGGAAAAGGCACAGGCCGAACTCGACAAGGCACAGAAGGAACTCTCCCTCGGCACGCAAGCTGTCTGCCGCGCAACTCGCAGCCGTCCGCGCAGGAGGAGGCCGTGCGCAAGTATATGGCCAGCGACGAGTGGAAAGAGGCGCAGAAGCAGATTCAGCAGGCGCAGGAGCATTTGGCCGACCCCCGTGTACAGGCGGCCTTGGCGAAAGCTGCCGAGGCCGGGTCGACGGCAGCCGGCGTCGAGGCCCGTCGCAAGGTCACCGAACATATGGAGCAGACGGAGGATGCAGGTACGCTGAAGAGTAGTACGATCGTGATCCGCGGATCGGGCAAGTCGCCGTTTGAAAAGGGAAAGGAACCTCTTCTCGTGATCGACGGCGGCAAAAGGTGTATAAGGATACCAAGAAACTGGAGGGGCTTGATCCCGGCCGGATCGAGAGCATGTCCATACTCAAGGATGCCTCGGCGGTCGAGAAATACGGCAGGAAAGCCCGCAACGGTGTCATCGAGATTACGACTAAGAAAAAAAAATAATCAGGCCATAAGTATATATAAAAAGCCTTCGTGCCCGGGACGGTTCTGCCGCCCGGTTTTTCGTCGGCCATACGATACGGGCGTGAAACTTGCAGAATTAGGAGGGAAAAAGTTATCTTTGCATGTAAAATACAAAACAGAAGCTATGAAACGCCTGCTATTTTTTCTTACGGTCGCAACGCTCGTTTCATGCGGCCGGACATTCGAGCAGCGCACGGCCAAATATGCCGAGGTCGGATCCGTGAACGATAACCGTGCTGCGGTGCTCGATATTAACGAAGGGGTCGGCCGTTGGGGGTATGTCGACGGGACGGGACGGCTGGTCATCGAATGCCGTTATGCCGATGCCCGGAGTTTCGACGACGGACTGGCCGCCGTGCAGGAGCCCGAAGGGCTCTGGGGGATATATAGATACCGCAGGCCGGGCGGTCGTGGCTCCGCAATTTACGGTGGCCGGGGGCGTTCGACGACGGCATGGCTTGGGTACAGGTCGGCGAGCTCTGGGGGACGTATCGACAAAACGGGGAAAACCATCATCCCCTGCCTTTATTCCGAGATCGGCGAACCCGACGAACGGGGCTGGATGCGTGTCCTGCGCGACGGTAAATGGGGCATCCTGCGCCAAGACGGCGAGGTGATAGTCCCCTGTGCCTATAACCTGATCGGCGAGCCGAACGCCTACGGGCTGATCCCCGTGACGAGCGACGGCAAACATGGCTTCCTCGGCGCCGACGGGCGCGAAGTGCTGCCTTGTTTTCTTCTCCTATATTTCCGATTTCAAGGATGGCTATGCCCGGACGAACTACGGCGGCAGCATGGTGCTGCGCGACGAGCCCTACGGCGGCCAGTGGGGACTTATCGACACGCTGGGGCACGAGACGATCCCGTGCCGCTATTACTACCTCGACACCCCGGGCGAGGGGCTCGCGGCGTTCAGGCTGGAGCAGTTCGGCAATTACGGGTATGTCGATGTCAAGGGGGAATGGGCTATTTCACCCCTTTCTCCGTGGCGCGGCCCTTCTCGGGCGGTGGCCGTGGTGAGCTACAACAATGTCAATTACGGACTGGTGGACCGCAACGGCGGTGAAGTCAGCTCGTTCCGCTATAAACGCATCGGCAGGTTCAACGACGGGCTGGCGCCTTTCAATACCGACCTCTACGGCATGAATTTCCAGGGTATGGAGCCCCGTTGCGGCTATATCGACACCGAGGGGCGCGAAGTGATCCCCGCCAAGTGGGACGATGCCGCCGAGTTCAGCGAGATGCGTGCCGCCGTGATGCGCTTCGGCACCAATGCCGAGGATTTCTACGATGCCCGTTGGGGCTATATCGCCACGAACGGCCAGCTGGTCGTGCCGCTCAAGTACCACGAGGCCTATCCGTTCAGCTGCGGGCTGGCGCGTGTCTTCATCAAAGGGACTCGGGTACAGGGTATCGACCGGCAGGGGGAACGAAGTCGTTCCCTGCAAGTACCAGGAGGCCGAAGATTTCCACGATTTCAGAGCAAAGGTCAAACAATACGACCGGTGCTGACGATCGACGAGACAGGGCAGATCGTCGAGCAATGACGCTCCCCCGGGCGGGAAATGGCGAAAACGGGGGGCCGTGGCCTCCGTTTTTTCATGCCTGCGGCTTTCGCTTGCGGGCCTGTTGCGGCGCGCTGCGCTTACTTGAACCCTACGATCTCAGGGCGGGTGGGGCGGTAGCGGTACTGTTCCGACGCGCGTGGCGTTCGACAGGCGGAAATATTCGCTCTCGACCAGCCCGCGTTTGCCGAAGGCGATTCCCCAGGCGGATCTGCACCGTGTTGAATACGAGCCGCTCGTTCCTGAGCCGTACACGCAGCCCGAACGAGGTGAAAAAATCGTTTTTGAAAAATGTTAGGCGAATAGCCGATCAGTCCGAAGTCTGCGAACCCGAATACCGCGATGCGGAACCCGAGGGTTGGTAGGGGGTGAAGACCACCGTTTCCGTGTTGAGGATCATGCGGTTGGTGCCGGTGACGTACTCTTTTGAGCGCCTGCAACCCGTTGTCGCAGGGTGAAGCGGATCATTTCGTCGCTGCTTCGCCCCGGTTTCCAGCCCTGCGTGTGTTGAAGGCCAGGAACTGGCGGATGCGGCTGCGCCGGAACAGAAACAGGTTCGAGAACCATTTCAGGTCTACGTCGACGGCACTGTGGCGCCACATGCCGCTTTTTTGAGGTCGATGTAGCTTCCCAGCGTGAAGCCGCCCATGATATAGCCTATCCCCCGGAAGCCGCCGGTCTGGTAGGACATGCCGAGGTACATCTCGTCGTTGAACTCGCCCCACGAATAGCCGCTCACCAGCTCGGCTTTGTAACCCGTCGCCAGATACTCGCGGGTACCGAATCCGTAGACCATGTTGGCCGTGTAGAATTTTTCCCGGTAGAGGCCAGCCGCCGCCGAAGAGCATGGCGTCGTGGTCGTGCAGCGCGGGGTTGTAGTCGGCCGTGACGGGCGGGCGGCAGGCTGAGGCATAGCTGCTTAACGCCCGTCAGGGAAGACGCTCGATTTGATGGAGCGGATGTAATGCGACTTGCCGCCCCATACGTCGAGGTTGCGGACTTTCACCAGCAGCGAGGTGTCGAGGTCTACCATGTAGCGTTTGGATTTGTATGTCGCTGTACGTGAGGCCGATTTCGTAGTCCGTCGGCCGGATGAACTCCCTTGCGCAGCCCGAGGTTCAGTTCCGAGTTATAGAGTCGCGGCCGGCCGAAGTCGGCCGTGTGTAGAATGTCCCCAGCACGTTGGGGATTTTGTATTCCACGATGTTGCCGCCGTAGGAGAAATCCCTGCGGCTGAAATTGGTCTTGAATTTCAGGGTGTTGCCCGTGCCGAAAATGTTGGCGTCCGAAAGCCCGACCATGGTGCGCCCCTCGCCGTGTATGCCAGCGTCGACGCTGATCGTCCAGCTGTCGCGCGTGCGGATGACCATGTTCACGCGCGTCGAATCGAGCGAGTCGGTACGACGATCACCTCGGTATCCGGAGATGTAGGGGGCGCGAACGCAGCAGCTGCTTGTTGCGCACGACCAGCTGGGGATCGAACTTGTCGCCCGGCGAACAACAGCAGGTCGCGCCGGATAACCCGTTCGCGGGTCAGCATGTGGGTTTTGTTGCCTGCGCGCTCGAACCAGTTGCCGCATGAGGTCGAACGGCATCATGCGCTCGATGATGATGTCGCCTACGGTTTTCCCGGCGTAAGGTTCCAGCAGCCTGCTTTCGTCCAATACGCGCCCGTTCATCGTCGTATCGAGTACGGGTTTGACGAAGAGCATCCTGTAAAGCATGCGCGGAACTGCGCGGCGGTTGGTTTTGGATTGTATGCTGTCGTAAAGGCGCTGGTTGCGCTCCGAGGTCGCCGTGTTCAGGCTGTCGGGGAGAATCCGCCGGGGGAAACCCTGATCCGGCGCCCGCATGCCGGGATTGACCGTGCGGGCGAAACAGACGCTTTGCGCAGCGAGGAGGGTCAGCACGGTATGCAAATCCGGCGATACATATCGTCAAAGATAACGTATTTTTTGATGAAAAAGTGCGCCTGAACCTGCTAAAAAAATACAGTTTCTGGCCCGCAGGAGTTACCCTTGGCAAAAAACGGAGAGGTGCCGGGTACCGGTCTGCCCTGCCGTTGAGACTGACAATGCACCTGTTAAGGCAGCTGTCATTGCGGCTGTTGTGAAGACTGTCGATCCAGCAGCCGTTGCGGCTGACATAGCGGCTGCCTGTCGGCGGGCATGTGCCGGGACAGACGGCCGCCCGAATAAAAAAGACGACCCCGAAAGTCGTCTTTTTTCTGTCATATCCGGATTGCAGGTTTACCTGCGCCCCCTCTTTGGCTTCGATGCACTCGGTGGCATGCGGCACTTTCATCAGCCGCTCCTTGGGATGAGAGCTTGCCGGTCGTCTTGCAGATGCCGTAGGTCTTATTTTCGATGCGCACGAGGCCATCTCCAGATTCCGTATGAATTTCATCTGGTGTGCCGCCAGACGTCCGCTCTCCTCTTTCGAGAGAGGGTCGCTGCGCCCCTCTTCGAGGACTTTGAACGTCGGGGGAGGTATCTTCCGTGTCGTTGTCTGCCGTGTGGCGGGTGATAGTGGCGCGCAGCAGCTCATAGTCCGCGCGCGCATTCTCAAGCTTTTTCAGGATGAGCTGCTTGAACTCCTCGAGTTCGGCGTCGCTGTATCTGGTTCTTTCGTCTGCCATAGTCGTCTTCTCCTTGTTGGTTTTATGTAAAATTAAACAATTTTTTCGTAAATACCAAATTTTATATCGTTATATACGATATCGTCCGGACGCACCCCTTTATATCGTTCTCAGCAAGACGCATTTTGCCGTTCCCGAAGCGGTTTTGCCGCCTTCGTCCGCCCGTCAGATACGTGTTACGGCGATCCGGATCGGCTCGTCGTCGACATCCGAATCCACGACCACGCCTCCCTCGGGGCCGTGCGGCCGCTTTCACCTCGACGGCGAGCGTCTGCGATGCGATATATCCGGCATATTTGGCGATCGCGCCGGCCACGAACTCCTTCTGTTCGATCTCGACGCGGATCTTGTCCGTCACCTCGAATCCCGAGTCCTTACGGATATTTTGGATGCGGTTTATCAACTCGCGTGCCACGCCTTCCGCCCGGAGCTCTTCCGTCAGCGTAATGTCCAGCGCTACGGTAAGTTTGCCTTCCGATGCTACCAGCCATCCCGGCATGTCCTCCGAGGTGATCTCGAAATCGGCCGGGGTTACGGTGATTTTTCAGCCCCAGGTCGAGTACGGTCTGGGCTGCGGCTTCGATCTGGGCGATACGCTCCTGCGAGAACTCCGCGGTCATGGCGGCGATCTGCTTCATGTATTTGCCGTAGCGCGGGCCCAGCGTCTTGAAGTTGGGCTTGATGCGCTTGGTGATGATGCCCGTAGTGTCTTCGATCAGTTCGACCTCTTTGACGTTCACCTCGTTCATGATGAGGTTCTTTACGGCCGAGATATGCTGTGCCATGGCCGGGTCGAGCACCGGGATGAGGATTTTTGGTGAGCGGCTGGCGCACCTTGATCGACACTTTGCGGCGCAGGGCGAGCACCATTGACGATACGCGCGCTGTGCCAGGGACATCATCTCTTCCAGGTCGGTGTCGATCAGCTTTCGTCGGCCTTCGGAAAAGTCGAGAGGTGTACCGACTCGTCCGCGTGGCGGCCGCTGACGGCATTCAGGTCGCGGAAGATACGGTCGGTGATGAAAGGTGCGAACGGTGCCGCGAGCATCGAAACGGTCTCAGGCAGGTGTAGAGCGTCTGGTAGGCCGCCAGTTTGTCGTCGTTCCATACCGCCGCCCCAGAAACGCTTGCGGTTCAGGCGCACGTACCAGTTCGAGAGGTTTTCTCCCACGAACTCCTGGATGGCGCGCGTGCCGCCGGGGTCGGGTCGTAATCCTCGAGCGAGCGGGTTACCTCCTTGACGAGCGTATTGAGCAGCGAAATGATCCACCGGTCGATCTCCGGTCGCTTCTCCACGGGGACTTCCGGCTCCTTGCCCGTAAATCCGTCCACATTGGCGTAGAGCGCGAAGAACGAGTAGGTGTTATAGAGCGTCCCGAAGAACTTGCGGCGTACTTCGTCCACGCCGTCCTTGTCGAACTTGAGGTTGTCCCACGGCTGCGAGTTGGAGATCATGTACCAGCGCGTGGCGTCGGCCCCGTAGGTTGCGAGTACCTCGAACGGGTCGACGCCGTTGCCCAGGCGCTTCGACATCTTGTTGCCGTTCTTGTCCAACACCAGCCCGTTCGAAATGATGTTCCTGAAGGCTACCGAGTCGAAGAGCATCGAGGCGATGGCATGCAGCGTGAAGAACCAGCCGCGCGTCTGGTCGACGCCTTCGGCGATGAAATCGGCCGGGTAGACCGACTTGAAATAGTCGCCGCCGTTCTCGAACGGATAGTGCAGCTGCGCGTACGGCATGGCACCCGAGTCGAACCACACGTCGATCAGATCGCTTTCGCGCTTCATCGGCTCGCCTTTCGACGACACGAGTACGATATTGTCCACATAGGGACGGTGCAGGTCGATATTGCGGGTCGAGTAGTTCTCCTTCGACATGTCGCCGACCTTGAAGTTCTTGTAGGGGTTCTCCTTCATGAAGCCTGCGGCAATCGACTTTTCGATCTCGCCCATCAGCTCCCCGATCGAACCGATGCACTTCAGCTCCGAGTAATCCTCCGTAGCCCATACCGGCAGCGGAGTGCCCCAGAAGCGCGAGCGCGAAAGGTTCCAGTCCACAAGGTTTTCGAGCCATTTGCCGAAACGGCCCGTCCCGGTCGATTCGGGTTTCCAGCGGATCGTCTTGTTCAGTTCGATCATCTTGTCGCGCAGCGCCGTGGTGCGGATGAACCACGAGTCGAGCGGATAGTACAGCACCGGTCTTGTCCGTGCGCCAGCAGTGGGGGTAGGAGTGGGTATGCTTTTCGATCTTGAATGCCTTGTTCTGGGCTTTCAGCATCACGGCCAGGTCGATGTCGAGCGTCGTCTCGGCATCGCAGGCGATCTCCGGGTCGTAGGCGTTCTTGACGTAGTGGCCCGCATACTCCCCTTTGTATTTTTCGACGTCGACGTTCTGCTCGACGAATGCCGGGTCGAGGTCTTCGAGCCTGAAGAACCTGCCCTGTTTGTCGACCATCGGCTGGTTTTTGCCGGCCTTGTCTACCATGAACAGGGGGGCGATGCCCGCGATGCGTGCCACGCGGTCGTCGTCGGCGCCGAACGTCGGTGCGATGTGCACGATGCCCGTACCGTCCGACGTAGTCACATAGTCGCCTATGATCACGCGGAACGCGTCGCCCATCGGCTTTACCCAGGGGATCAGCTGCTCGTAACGGATGCCCTCCAGTTCGGGCCCCATCCAGCTTTCTCCCGTGATCTGGTAGGTTCCCTCCATCTTCTTGGTGAAGTACGATGCGACGAGGTCTTTGGCCAGAATGACCGTCTGCGGCTCGGTCGGTGTAGGGGTTGCGGCACTTGACCTTCACGTATTCGATCGCAGGGCCTACGGCCAGCGCGGTGTTCGAAGGCAGCGTCCACGGCGTGGTGGTCCAGGCCAGGAAATAGAAGAGCGGCCCTTCGGCGTCGCCGAAGAGCTTTTCGCTTTCGCGTCGCGGATGATCCTGAACTGCGCCGTGCACGTCGTGTCCTTCACGTCGCGGTAGCAGCCCGGCTGGTTCAGCTCGTGCGTCGAAAGCCCCGTGCCCGCAGCCGGCGAGTAGGGCTGTGATCGTATAGCCCTTATAGAGCAGCCCCCTTGTCGAAAAGCTGTTTGAGCAGGCACCACAGGGTCTCGATGTATTTGTTTGTCGTAGGTGATGTACGGATCGTCCATGTTGACCCAGTACCCCATCTTGCGGGTCAAGGTCTTCCCATGCCCCCGTGAACTCCATGACGGCCTCGCGGCAGGTGCGGTTGTACCCTCGATCGAAATCTTCCTGCCGATGTCTTCCTTGGTGATGCCGAGCTTCTTTTTCGACGCCCAGCTCCACGGGAAGCCCGTGCGTGTCCCAGCCCGCCTTGCGGTGCACGAGATACCCTTGCTGTGTCTTGTAGCGGCAAAAGACGTCCTTGATCGTGCGGGCCATGACATGGTGGATGCCGGGCATCCCGTTGGCCGACGGGGGGCCTTCGTAGAATACGAACGCGGGGTGCCCCTCGCGCGTGGTGATGCTCTTGTGGAATGTGTCGCGGGCGTCCCATTCGCCGAGCACGTCGGCGGCTATCTGGGCCAGGTCGAGGCCTTTATACTCATTGAATTTCATGGTATATGTGTTTTTTATTTCGTTCGGGGTCGTACGCCGGCATGGCCGGAAGTGCCGGAAAACGATTCCTCTTTTTTCCGACAACTTTGCAAAGATATAAAAAGATTTGAAAATGCAAAATCGCACCTATTCCGTCCATGGCGGCATCTGCCCGGCGCGGGCTATCTCCCGGCCGGGATTTCGACCTTCAGAAGCACGACCCCGCGCCGACGGCGGAATCGACGCCGATACGGCCGCCGAGCTGTTCGGCGATGTTCTTGCAGATCGGCAGCCCGGAGCCCGGTGCCCTGCGTGAAGGGTGTCGACCTTGTAGAACCGGTCGAAAATCTTGGCGCGTTCCTCCTCGGGGATGCCGATGCCCGTATCGCGGACGTAGAACCGTACCCATCCGGGGCGTTGCGAGAACCCGATCGTTATCGAACCTTTTGTCGTGAATTTCAAGGAATTGCGTACGAAATTGCCGAGTATCTGGTGCAGTCCCTGCTTGTAATCCTTGAGCTGGAGCCGGGGCAGGCTGTCTTCCAGCCGCAGGACGACCCTTCGGCGACTTGCAGGCGGAATGTCTCCGGCCACCTCGCGGCATAAATCGCGGGCGTCGAATTTCGTACGGACGATCTCTATGCGTCCCGATTCGATCCGGGCCAGGTCGAGTACGTCGGGGGATGATTTGCAACAACAGGGTGTTATTCACCAGGATCAGGTCGGCGAACTCTTTGTGCTGGTCGGGGTCGGCCTCCCGTAGCCATCAGTTCCGAAAAGCCTACGATCGCGTTGAGCGGCGTGCGGATTTCGTGGCTCATGTTGGCCAGGAAGGCCGATTTGAGCTTGTTGGACTCCTCGGCGCGCTCCTGGCGGCGATCAGCTCCTGTTCGGTCTGCTTGAGTGCCGTGATGTCGTAATTGATCCCCAGCATGTCGATGATCTGTTCCCCGGGGCGGTAGTCCCGGCAGATGAGGTGGGTCTTGATCCAGGTTTTCCGGCCGTCGTCGTGCAGCACGCGGCAGATGGCCGTGCCGACTGCACTTCACCCGCAGGAAGCGCGCCAGCAGATTCGAGCAGGATTTTGCGGTCTTCGGGGTGGATGTGGCGGTATTTGCCGATCACGTCGACGATCTGCGCCGAGTCGGCCTCCCCGTAGTTGCGCAGCCATACGTTTTGCGCATAGCCCTCTTTGTTGTAGAGGTTGTAGTTGGCATATCCTACCTGGGCATATTCGGAGATGATGCGGAACAGGGCTTCGAACTCCGAAACTCGGTTCTGGATCTGCCGCAACTCGGTGTTGTCGATATTGATGAGCAGGTAGTGGGTGAGTTCGCCCCGGTCGTCGTACAGGGCGTATGCGCCCCCGTCCAGTCGAAATGCCCTCGGGCGCGTGTTTCGTAGTAGCCGCCGAGTTTTCCGAATTCGTAACGGGCGGTGAAATCCGCACTTTCGCCGTGCCGGGATGCGGATTTTCGTCTCCTCCGGGAAATTGGGTTGTCGAACAGGTTGAGCCCGCGTATTTTGCCAGGATCTTTCACCCCGAACATCTCCAGGTCGCAGGTGTTGATGTCGATGAGCCGTCCCCGGTCGTTGTAGATCTCGATGCCGACGGGGGCGTTCTGGATGATGTTGCGCAGCAGTTTTTCCTGCTCGTCCAGTGCCTTGTGTGCCGTTATGGCGTCGGTGATGTCGAGGATCAGGATCACAATCTCGCTTCCGTCGTTGGGCGTATGGTACAGGAAACTGCGGCAATGGCGTCTGGTTTTTTTCGCGAACCATTCGTCGGTCTTGTAATTGCCGAGGCGGATGTGCGCGAGTTTGTCGATATGGGCATCGACGGGGTGCCCGGTCTCGCGTGCCGTCTTTGCCTATATATGCGTCCGGTTCTATCCCCACGATTTGCTGCGCCGCGCGGTTGACCGAGAGAAAAAGGTAGTCGATGGCGCGTCCGTCGCTGTCGTAAAGCAGCCGGATGCGGAAATATCCGATCGGCAGGTGGTCGAGCAGCATGTCCATATGCTTGTTTTCCTTTACGACCGTGTGGTAGTTGTTTTCGAGCGTCAGGATTTCTGCTTCGCGCCGGTCGTGCACGGGAACGCGCTGCATGTAGCCGAAAAAGGTGCGTACCCGTTGCGGGGTCGGTCTGCCGTCCGACGAGCTGGGCGTGGAGCCAGACTTCGCCCTCGGGAAGTTCGATCGGGAACGTCCTGTCAAATTTGCTGTCGACCTTGAGCGCCATGAATTCGTTGTGGATCGGCATCCGGTAGTCTTCGCGAATCAGGTGTGTCAGCAATACAACTGAACGAAGCATTACCGA
>VOFK01002269.1_pt1 | contig 20435 bp, 33 predicted proteins | sample 5384121 | NCBI WGS metagenome assembly VOFK01 (sample SAMN12384730, study PRJNA508395) | human gut metagenome | isolation source: healthy gut J | host: Homo sapiens | reverse complement strand
GTTTGGCCTCAGCATCCTGACAGCATTTGTAACAGTTCTGCGTGTCATCTCCGAACACTGCATTGTGCAGGTCGGATATTTGAGCTAGTTTTCTCTCCACTTTAGTTTCTTTACTGCCAAAATGCAATGGCAACAACAACAATACGATACCAAGCTGGAACCAGAGGAACACCATGCATCGCCCATTTATAGGTTATAAGTTTGAATCTTGTTACAGACTATTCCTAAAACGCTACCGCAATAGTACCTGTGATTGCATAGGTAGATGCTTCGGCAATAACATTTTTAGCCAGTTGCCTGTTACTTAATCCAATCGCTCGAAAAACTAACGACTTCGTTTTTGCCGCACCACACTCATAGCTATGCTGTTATGATGAACATAAATCAATACCAAAAAAATCCATAAATGAAAAAGCCCAAAAACAATAGTATATTGTCCACGAGTTGTGTTCATTACCCATTCTCTGCTCATCAGAAAAGGTATAATCAAGTTTCGCCCTACCGGCTGGTGTATTTCATTTGCTTTATCATTTTCTGTGGCATTTTTGAGATAACTGTATATCAATAATACTATAATCCGTTTCGCCCGTCAGTTTTCAAAGGTATCCTCAGAAACAAAAGTGAGCTTTGCCAACATCTTGACGATTATTAAATGGGCAGTCAGATAACATACCGACAACTCCATATCAGCTTATTATTCAACTATGTATTTGGCTGTTTTGCCCTCAATGTCGTTTTGTGGCTCAAAACGATAAGTCCTGTATTACTTTCACTTTGTGCTTTTTCCAAGCTGCCGGACAAAACATAGTCCTTGCCCAGTCAAACTGCATGTCTTCATAGAAATAAGGTCAACAACTTTTCCTCGCCATTTACGATTACATGGAACATAAATTCCTGCCCATAAACATCTGTTTATTGAGTTTCTCCGAAAGCCATCTGTTGTCAAAAACACACCATAAACATTTCACGCATGTTTGCGAATTTTTCATAAAGCCAGAAATAATATATGAGAATTCCGTTCCATTTGGCGTTGTAATTACACTTGTCACCAATTTAACTTTAGCGCATCCTTTCTGCACATTGATTGGATATCATTGCTTCATTCTCAGTTTTAGGAAACGTCCCTTCATCCAACACACACATTAAAATTTCTGTAACTATGCTTTCATTTCCACCGCACATACTCATTATTTCCATGCAAAGTATTTTCCCGAAAATTAGCGGTACCATAATCGCAACAGTAGCTACCTCTGGTTGTCTGGAAGATATAAGCATTGCATCTTCATCACTAATGTTTTTAGGCGCCAATATGCCAATTTCGTTTTTCCTGCTAGCTGTGCCTGCAAAATCTGCCCTCTGATAAACATATCAGCCATGCCGAAAATAGCCGTTACCAGAAAGACAGCCAATACAATACAAATAATAGACATACGATTGTAAGCTTCCGATGCCTTTGCAGAAATAGGGAACAAAGGTCAAGATAACTTTTTCATTCGCATTACCTCCTAAGTCTGTCAGTACACCATCTGTGACACGCAATACACGGTCAACCATAGAAGTAAGACTGTTGTTGTGCGTAATCATAAGTATTGTCTGTTGATAATGTCTGGATGCTTTTGTCAGCAAATCAATAACATCTTGGCTATTTTTGCTATCCAAATTGCCTGTCGGCTCGTCCGCAAGAATTAGCTTCGGTTTTGTAATCAATGCCCTGCCAATAGCGACACGCTGCTGCTGACCGCCAGAAAGCTGGCTTGGCAAATGGTTTCTTCGGTCTGTTAAGCCGAGCAATTCTAATATTTCTTCTACATCAGAAGTTTTCGGTTTGCGATAATCCAAAAGAAGCGGAAATGCTATATTTTGTTCCACCGTCAATTCAGATACAAGCTGAAAAGACTGAAAAAAATAAAGCCGATATTTCTCCTTCTGAAAAATCGTGCGTTCTTCTTCTTTCAGCGTAAAAAAAGATTGCTTCCGTCTATCGTAATCACGCCAGAAGTAGGAACATCCAATGCTCCAATACAATTTAGCAGCGTGCTTTTTCCAGAGCCAGATTCGCCGACGACAGCAACAAATTCTCCCTTTTCCAGAGAAAAAGACACATTTTTTAAGGCATCAACCTTTACCTCGCCTGTTCCGTAGGTTTTTTTACATAATTTTTGTACTTTCAATATTTCCATATATTCAAGTACCTCCTTTCTTGCTAAAGGATAACATCTCGACCTTACAAACAGATGAATTTGCCCTTACGATTATGTAAGGAAGGACAATGTAAAGGTTGTTCCCTGTAATCGCTCGCTCTGAACTGAAAGAATACCGCCTTGTCCCTCAACAATCGCCTTTGCTAATGGCAGTCCAAGTCCAATCCCTTGACTATCTGAAGTATTTTTTGCTTCGATAAAACCTCTTAAATATGTGGTGTATATCTTCTTGGGAAATGCCGTGTCCGTTATCTGTAATAAATATTCCTAATCATAGCAGGCGTTTGTTCCCACGATATTTTGATTTTTCCTCCTGCATCTGTATGGTCAAGTGCGTTTTTGATAATGTTGCCAATAGCTTCGCCCGTCCACTCTATATCACAGTAAAGCATCTGTTCCAAATCACCATCTATCACAATTTCCTTTTTTTTTCATTGTCTGCCCGTGTTGTCAATTCGCTAATTGCATGATTGAGAATATTCGGGATACTGTAATTGATTTTTCAAAAAGAGATGCTCCCTGCATCTATTCTTGTGATTTTCAACATGGATTGAATAAGTGCTCAATCCTCTTTAATGCAGTTCCTATCTTCAAGGAAAATTCTCTGACCGTTTCGGGGTTATCTGGCTCATTCTCAATAATTTCCTGATACATCATAAGTGCCGATAAGGGCGTTTTTAATTGATGTGATATATCAGAAATTGTATTTTTTAAGAAACTCTTTCGTCTTTTGTTCTGTATCATTTTTTGCTTGAAGCATAGTAGCCCAGTTGGTCAACAGAAGATAGGAGCTGGTAAATAGTTCCCTCGTTGGATTGCGGCAGGTGAACAATATAGTTCCCATCTATGTAGTCCTTAATGATGTTTTCTGATTTCCTATACAGCTTTTCCCTATGATATAGAAAAAGCATTGTACCTAAAAGCAGAAGCAGCGTCCATAGAAATAGCGGCCCAATCAGTGATGTCAGCATTGTATTTTTTAGTAGCAGATATAAAAGGTAAATTTACTATATCTGTGCTGTTTTTGAAAGTCCAATTTCGGCTAAAAAACTTGCTTCCTGTAGAGTCTGCCTCCGTATTCATCAAGGCTGTTGCAATTACTTCCTTTGGAACTCCATCTTCCAGTAAAGAAGTAGCAATCGCATTATTGTGTATTAAAAATATTTCTTTGGTAGCCGCCGTTTGCGTGTTAATCAAAAAGTTATTCCCATTAGAAAAAGCAGCAAAACAAGAGTAACAATGAAAACGCAGTAATAACGGGTATGTTTATCATGTAAAGAAGTTCATTCGTCCACCTCTCTTTCCACTGATAACCAAATCCTCGGACTGTTAGTAAATGTTCTGGGTGTGACGGGTCTGTTTCTACTTTTTCACGCAGTCGCCGCACATAGACGGAAAGGGTATTATTGTCTACATAATCTCCTGTGCTGTCCCATAACTCGTCTAAAATAATATCTCTTGTAATGATACGGTTTGCATTCTTTACCAACAGGCATATCAAACGGTATTCTGTCTGCTGTAAGTTCTAATGTTTTTCCCTTTAGCGAAACACGGCCGCCTAAAAGGTCTATCTTTATATCACCACATTCCATTACTGCCCCTGTTCCTTGATTGGACAATCCTGCCCGCCGTAGCAACGCTCGGATGCGTGAACATAACTCTCCCAATTTAAACGGTTTTGTTATGTAGTCATCACCGCCGCAGTCCAGACCACGAATAATGCTGACTTCTTCATCAGAAGCTGTCAGAAAAATAATCGGTATCTTGACTCCCATTTTTTCGTACTTTTTCACATATCTCAAAACCTGTTCCGTCTGGCAATGTGACATCAAGGATGAGCATATCGTACTTTTCTATCTCTGATAAATAAGTTAGAGTTTCCTGCACAGAACGGACAAAATCGACATCGAAACCATTTTTCTTTAGCGAATATTTCAGTCCGTCTATCAAACTTAAATCATCTTCTAATAATAAAATTTTATTGTTCATAATTTGTAACCTTTCTCCGTTTATCAACGGGCTTCTTTGAATTTTTGGGAATAAGCCATACCCGATTTACATTTAATATTCCCTCAATACGATTTTCTTTTACATAACCGTTGCACACGCCGTACCGATATTCCCCACAATTCTGCGGCTTCCTGTGCCGTCATATATTCAAACATAGCTGACCTCCCACTTAATTGTGCTGTGTCTATTATATCCGTTTGAACGAACAATATCAAGTCTGCAAATATGAATTTTCACGCCCTGTAATAAGAGATTATATATCCTATAAAGAGAGATTTCACAGCGTTCAAACAGAAGCCACATCTCTGTAAAATATAAGAGTAAGATTTTCAGAGAATAGGTGGTGAGCTTATGGACGAAAGGAACAACAATTTTGACTTCGATTTTACGCCTATCGGTCAGGCTATTAAGAAAGCCAGAACAGCCAGAGGTATGACCAGAGAGCAGCTTTTGCCCGCATCGTTGATTACGACCCTCGACACTTGCAGGCAATCGAAAATGAGGGGCAATATCCAAGTCTGGAGTTATTCATTCAGCTTGTGACAATGTTCGATGTATCCGTTGACGAATACATATTCCCCAATAAGGAAGTCAAAAAAAGTTCTGTCCGCAGACGCTTAGACGCACAGCTCAACAGATTAGACGATAGAGAGCTTTCCGTCATAGAAGCAACCGTAAACGGACTATGTAAGGCAAAAGAGCCAGAGGAATAAACCTCTGGTTTTCTTTTTTGCCCGATTTTAATAAGCAGGGATAACCATAGCCATAGATAACAGCTGCTGCCGATAGAGTAGCTGTTCTGCCTACAGGCGTCGCCAGAATTACCCTCAACGGTATAGACCGTGCCGTTTTCTACACGCTCAACGATACCTACATGGTCGGTTTCGCCGTCGCCCTCCCCAGTCAAAGAAGATGATATGACCTGCTTCTGGCGTAAAGCTTGCCGTCCTGCCATTGTCCTCTGTCCTTAAACCATTGTGAGCCTAAGACACAGCCTGCAAATTTCGGGATAACGCCTGCGTCGATATAGCCGCACTCGTTGGCGCACCATGATACAAAACAGGCGCACCATTCTACACGCCCATCAAAGCCGTACCAAGACCAATAAGGCTGACCGCCCATTGCCGAGCTGCGACAATGCCACAGTCCACAATTTCGCCATCGCCGCCGCCGCCGTAAAAAGCTTTCTCCACGTATGGATAATACCGCAGCATGGGCGGGATATTGCGTGTCGCCATGGCTGTCCCAACCTAACCGTGCCGCCTGCATGGTGGAGAACTCTACCGCATTGGCATAGGAATAGCCGCCATAGTTAGTCTTAGCCCACGAGATATAGCCGTTGCCGAAATTGTAACCCTGCAAGGCAAGTTTGATATGCTCCATATCAATCGGGTTTTCTACCTCGGCAGAGATAAGGGGCAGCCTTTAATTCCTGTACACCGCACTCAATCGAATATTCTGGTCTTGTATCCCGTTCGGCTCGTGGGGATACCTTGTGTTAAAGCTGCCCTCCGCCGCCTGCATCGGGTCAAGTCCACGCCCGCCACTTTCCTGCATCATTACCGCCTTGATAAGCTCCACATATTCAGGGAATACCGTACTGTTTGGCATATTTCTGTATCAAAGGCTCATAGGCTTCCACCTCTGCACTGACAGGGGTATAGGCGTTGCTCCCGCTTCCACCACCAAACAGGGAAACAGCACAGCCGAGCAGGACAACAATGAGAATAATCACAACTGCAATCCAACCACCTGCAATTAAAGCGGAAATCAGAGCTTTTGTTCCCGCAATAATCGCCTTGACCGCAGCTATGGTGGCTCTGACCGTAGCTTTTTGTTGCTTCAGCGGTTGCCTTTGCGGTGGCTTTTTGCCGCCTGTGCTGCCTTTTGGGCGGTTTTTCGCAGAAAGCCTTTGCCGCTGCCTGTGCCGTTTTTACCGAGGTTTCCGTCGTTTTAATCGCCGCCTTAGAAGTTGCCTGTGCGGTTTTAATTCCCTTTTCGGTAGTCTTGACTGTTCCCCTTAGCAGTTGTTTTCACCGCTTTTTCTGCATTTCGGGCTGTGGTCTTAATCATTTTTTGCCCCTGCTGTCGGGTCTTTATCAACTGCGATTTTGCTGTCTGGGAAAACATCGGGGGGCAGAGGAACGGCTTGCAGCCCCGTGACGGATCTGCAAACCGTGTTGTTCTGACATATTCTGTGCTGCTTTCTGCTCTGCGGCTTTGACAGCCCGACTTTGCTTGAAATCGGTTATTTTATCTTTTTTGCCTTACCGATATTCTCCTGCGTTGTCTTGACTGCCTTTTGCCCCTGCTTATTGAACTGGTGGATACCTTCGTCCTTTACACGGTCTGCCGCATAAGAAATCCTATCCGCAGCATATTCTGTGGCAGAGTTTTCGTCAGCGTAGTATCCCTGTTCCGCTTTTTCCTTTATCCCCACATAGGCAGACTTCATACGCTCACTGGCTATGGCGGCTTTATCTATGGTCTTTATTGTGCCTTTGACCGCATCTCTGGTTTTTATATCAGCCATAGAAAACCTCCTTTCCCAGAGAATTTGCGTTCAAATCAGCCGACCTTTTTGCCACTACAACGAGTCTGCCGTTCTGTGCGGGTATTCGCAGGTGGAAAGGGTAATGAGCCTGTCGCCGTATTCAGCGGTCACACCTGTATCATACAAAGCAAGCTCCTTGCACTTCCCGACATAGGAATTAAAATCTTCCTCATTCTCCGCATCAACAAAGTCGTAGTATCGGAAGCCCTCAGAGCTGTACGCCACAGTCTTAAATACGGCGACGATTTCATACTCTTCCTGCTCTGTGAGGGTATCAAACTGAATATTCTTGTGTTCCTCATAAAAGCTCTTGGACTTGTAATCCTCAACGCTCCAAACATCTTGCCGCCCTTGATGTGATGACCGTAGATAACCAGATTGTCACTTTCGGCAATATCACAATTCTCCTGCACATAAGGCGTACCTAAGTCACTGTACTCTTTTTCAAAATTGTGCTTCAGATAGAAATTCGGATTGTTCCTACTCTGCATCACAGGATAATTGATTATCGTGCCGGCAATGGAAAGCCAACCGACCATATCCTCATTCTGTAAATACAATTCCTGATACTTGGCAAGCACATCTTCTCCCTCGCTGACAGGGGCATCGTCTGGCATGGTTTCCTCCGTGGGAGCCTGCTCTACCATTTCGGCAATCTCCTCAAAGGGCTTCCGTCTGTTCGTCCACCTGTGCATAGTGATGGTTAAATACGGAAGCCGCAAAAAGCCGCCGTACCTAACAGACACACGGCGGCGGCAACACAGATAATAGATTTATAATTCTTCATAGGCTTTTTCCTTTCTTATCTTGAAATTTCCGTCTGTTTTCTGGGAGCAGGAAGCTCCCCAGCAATATTCGGGGTATCTGACCTTGATACCCTCCATAAAGTAAGGGAGCAAATTCACAGCAGAACAACTCCTCTGGCGTGAAATACCGTTCCCGCCCTTCCTCTGCATACCCGTTCCAAAGGTTAAAAGCAAGATGGCAGACCTTGACTGTTCCGCTTGTCTGCCAGCCGCCGTGCATACCCTCTGGCTCGATGCAGTCCTCCTTGAAATTGAACATCTGGTTGATGTTCGCCCTCGTTTCTGAAGCGATACCCATTACATAGAAAAATGCCCTATGATAACAGTCGTTCACTCTGCATTTCATCATATTTTCCAGAAAGAAATCACGATGAGCCGTATCACGGAATTTAATATCAGCCATAAAAGACCTCCTTTCTTAGACCTCACCGAACTTTGTTGTCATCAGTTTGTAAAGCTCGGTATTGCGTGGGAACTTGTTTACAAATGGTACAAGGGAGCTGCCAACTTTGAGTAATCCCTGTCCTGCACCGACATTCGTGATATAGCTCATCTGAAGGTCGGAGATATTAAGGAGCTTGGCAAGCTCAAGTCTGTCCGTGGACGCTTGGTTAAGCATAATGATAAATTCACTGTTAGCAAGCATCGTCCTTGCCGTATGGCTCTGCAAAAGGTCGTCTACATTCTGTGTAATACCCGTACAGTATGCACCGTATTTACGCACACGCTTCCAGAGGGTAAAGAGGAAGTTTGCAGAGTATTCGTGCTGAAAGAGGAGATAGATTTCATCAATGAAAATAAAGGTATTTCTGCCTTTGGCTCTGTTCTGCGTGATACGGTTTAAGATGCTGTCAAGCACGACGAGCATACCGATAGGCTGTAACTGTTTACCCAAATCCAGAATGTCATAGCAGATAAGACGGCTGTGAGTATCAACATTCGTGTGCTTTGCAAAGGTATTAAGCGACCCGTCCGTAAACAACTCAATCGCAAGGGCGATTTCCTGTGCTTCTGGCTCATTCTGTTTTAACAGTTCCTCACGGAAGTCCTGCAAGGTGGGCGGCGTTCCCATATAGTTGCCCTGCTGATAGTAGCGGTAGACGCTTGCCGTACAGCGGTCAATGATAGATTTCTGCTTTGCTCCCAAGTTCGTGCCGCCGATGAGCTGTTCGCAAAGGGATAAAATAAACTCCGATTTCAGAATGACAGGGTTTGCACCGTCACCGTAATCGGAGTTCATATCCATAGCATTGATGTGATTTTCACTTGTCGCAGAGATATGAATGACCTCTCCCTGCATTGCTTTCACAAGCGGGGAATATTCACGCTCTGGGTCAATGATGATTATATCGGCATTAGGGTCGGTCAGAATGATATTCGTCATTTCTTCCTTTTGCAGTAAAGGATTTTCCTGCACCTGACACACCAAGAATAAAGGAATTGCCGTTAAGGAGCTGCCTGCGGTTGGCGATAATCATATTTTTGCTGATAACATTCTGACCGTAATACACACCGTTTTCATGGTAGATTTCCTGCACACGAAACGGGATAAATACTGCAAGGCTCTCCGTTGTGAGGGTACGCAGGGCATCTATCTTCCGTACACCAAATGGCAGGGCTGTATTCAATCCGTCCATCTGCTGATATTTCAGCACCGCAAACTGGCACAAGTGCTTTCTTGCAGTAGTCAAGAGAGCTTCTGTATCATTGTCGAGCTGCTCTTTGGAATCTGCCGTATGCACCATCGTCAGCACAGCAAACATCATTCTCTGGTCACGGGTTGTCAAATCGTCCAGAAATTCCTTTGCTTTCCTTCCGCTGCTGTTCCAAGTCATAGGGGATAACGGCAGAAAAATTATTGTTCTGGTTCTGCTTCCTCTGCCAATTCGTGATATTGGTTTCCACACCAAGCAGACGGTTTTCCACCTCCCGCACGGCTTCATCTGTGGGAACGGGGATAATATCAACGGACAGCATCATATTCCTGTTCAGCTCACAAAGCTCCGCAACCATACTGTCCTTGATATATGCCGCATACTCTCTGAGAAAAATCACACGCCCATATCTGTCACCCATTCTGAAGTAGTCGCTCTCAAATTCAAAGGTATCAGGGCAGATAAAATCCTTGAAATCGTGACCTTTCCGCATCGTCTGGGTAATATCGAAGTGGAACGCTGTTTCTTCTCCTGTACGGTAGAAGTCGTGGAAGATACGCAGCTTGTCGCCTGCGTCCAGTTCCACACTTCGACCCCAGACGGTTAAAGTGGGCGATAAGGTCAGCACCCACACGGGCGAAGTAGTTTCGGGCTTCCTCGATATTCTTCTTGCAGACAGATACAGTTACATACTTATCCTGTACGATGGAATTAGCCCCTGTCGCCTTATCCAGAAGCATTTTGTTGTATTCCTTGCGGTACTTATCCAGACCGTCATCAGCCATTGGGATTAAAATGGTCTGTTCAAAATCAGCTTTGTTCAGGCGACGGTTGTTGATAGTGATTTTCGTGGTCGCACCGCTGTCAAGGGAATTAAGAAGCTCCGAGTATTCAAGGAACATTGCTTCTTTATCCTCACGACTTGCGACAGAATAGTTTATATCCTCAAACTTAAAGGTCTTTGCATATTTGTTGCTGCCGACAAGGAAAATGCCGTCCTCCCAGATAGTCCTAATCGGGATAACATTCTGTACCGACTTCGGCACAACAAACTTTTCCCTGTCCTGCTTGAACAGATTTTTAAGAGTTCTCAGCATTGTTTACCTCCTTGCTGCGTTTCGCTTTTTTCTTTTTCGTTTTCTTTGGTTTCGGTATCCTGCCTTTCCGCTTTTCCGTACTGTCGGCAACCCTTTTCATGGGCTTCAATGGTCGGCTTCATCGTTTCGTAATAGAGATTATCTGGCAGGAACATCAGCTTTTTTCGGCATCAGAAACTCTGATTTAATCCACGCCCATACAAATTGTTCTGCGGTCATACCGTTGTATTTGATAAATCCCATAGCCGCAAAAAGGGAACGCACCTAAGATACAAACCCAACTGAGGGTTTCCGTTCCAAACCGTGGACGAAGAAGAAAATACAAACCCACCGCCACGCCGCAGGCAAGGACAGAAAAAAATGAACTGTCTGAGGGACAGTCAAAAAACATACTCTCCGTATAATTACGGATTTCGTTATTTATCTTGACTTCCAATCATAGCACCTCCCTTACAAGCCCATCATTTCTCTTACAACACGGTCTGCCATTTTGACCGCACCGACAAGGACGAGCATATTGAACACAAGCTCCCCCAATATAGCTCCATACCATTGTAACCGCCGCCGCATCGGGATTGACCACAGGCGGAGAAAGAAGCAAACAGGGGAAAAGATAATGCAGGCAAGCACGATAACCGCACCTTCAAGGCATACAGCGGCATAGCTCTTAATGAAGCTCTTGCCGACGCTTTGGCTCGGCTCTCCAGCAAAGCGGAAAGGGGTACGGGTGCTATGGCAGTATAGATATACAGCTTAAAAAACCTGCCATATACCGACATAATCATTATGAATGACAGCACCGTAATAAACAGTCCGCCTATCAGCGTGACCGCCCATAGCGGGATACTCTCAAAAAATCCACAGTCTTCAACGGCTGTCACGATTTCCTGCGGCAACACCGTCTGCTGTGCCGAGCCAAATCCTGCGGCATTCATAATCGTGGAAATCATACCCTGCACAATCTTAAACAGTGCCATCATCAGTTCCAATCCGTAGGTCACTGCACCTTTGGCAATGGCAAAGCGGATAAACAGCTTCAAAGCCTGCTCTGGTCGCTTGACTTCTGCAAAATTTCCACAGGTTCTAATTACACCCACAACAAAGAACAGCACGAGCAGGGCAAGTCCGATAGCCTGCACTGCACCGTGAATATCCACGATGACATTCCATATCGTGCCGCCCTTAAAGTTCTCTGGGGATTGGGTAATGAGCTGCCATATCTCGGCTAATTTCTCATTCCAAGTGTTTAGGGCGTTCTCTAAATTCTGTACCACCCAGTTATCAGACATTTGACCACCTCCTTGATGATATTAGATAACGGGAGCGAGTTCCGCACTCGGCGGATCTGCTCCCGTTATCTTTTGTGTCAGTCTGTTATCTTAGCCTGTGATAAGAGTCAAGATTTCTTTTTTGCGAAGGTAATGACAACGCCGCCTGCAAGGGTCAAAAATCCGTTAGCTCTCTGGGACGGGTCATGGGATTTGAGGGAAAGACCAATCTGCACGATACCAAAGCCGAGCATAATCATACCAACAGCCCTCACCAGACCGAAAATGAAATCGGACAGATTGTTGACTACCTGAATGGGGTCATTGGCAGCAAAGGCGGTTACGGAAGTACCAAGCACAAAGGGTCATTGCCATAACAGCCATACAGTAATAGCGGAAGCCTTTCTTAACCTTTTTTTAGTCATCGGCAGCTTCGTGGTTTTCTTGTTCTCGTTCTTCTTAAAAAGTTTCATAGGGTAAATCCTCCTTATAAATTGAATATTTCTTCCAAGTCCTCATCGGACAGAAGCTCATAGGAAGTGCTGACAGCTTTGACGCTCACGGCGTTATCTGGAATATCACTGTCAAACACAAGAGTTGCGACAACCTGCGTAGGCTCTCCGTGGATATACGGCGGTTGCCCTCCGTCAGCCGTCAACTTCACATTCGGGTGCTTCAAGATGTCATACTTGAAATCCATAACGGGGCGTTCACCACGCACAAAAAAGAAGTGCGTAACGGTTATCAAGCATACGCACTTCGTCTGGGGTCATAAACTCACGCCCCGATATTTGATAGTTGGTCGAATAGTTGCCGCTTCGCCCAGAGCTTTTTCCGTAGGTGTTGGTATCAATGGTTTCCTTGCCCAAAAAGCTCTGACACATATTTGTGGGTGCTTTGCTCGTTGCCGCCCAGATACAAAAAACTCATCGCAGTTGCCAACAATGCTTTCCCATTGCTTTTCAAATAAGGCTTTGAGCTGTGCCAAGTTTTGCAGGATGATGGATACCGATACCCCTCTGGAACGCATAACGGACAGGATTTTATCAAAGTCATCAGGCAATGAAACATTCGCAAATTCGTCCATTATGAAATGGCAATGCACAGGCAGGCTTCCGCCGTATTTGTGGTCTGCCAGATAAAAAGCTGCTGAAATAACTGCGTATAGAGGATACTGACAAGGAAGTTAAAGCTCGTGTCGTTGTCTGGTATCAGAGCGAACAGAGCGACCTTCTTTTCTCCCCAGACTTGGCAGGTCAAGCTCATCGGTGGCAGTAAGCCCCGCAAGGCTTTCGAGGTTGAATTTTTCAAGCCTTGCGGCAAGGGTAATCTGAATACTCTTTAAGGTCTTAGCACGAGCACTGTGGTAATCCCTGTAATACTTGAGGGCGATATGCTCTGGGTTTACCATTTCCAGACGGTCAAACAGCTCGTCAAGAGGGCTTACATAGCTGTCATCGTCCTCTCGGACTTCGCCTGCACGGAGCAGCTCCATAACCATCGGGAAATTCTGCTCGTCTGGCGGTGCTTCATATTTCAGATAGAACACCAGAGCCAGAAGCAGCATACTCGCCGCCGTATCCCAGAACGGGTCTTGCGACTGTGAGCCTTTCGGCGTGGTCGCCTTAAACAAGTTTGTTACCAACCTCTGAACATCGTTATCGTTCCGCAGATAGACAAAGGGATTGTAACAATGGCTGCGGTGCATATTGATAAGGTCAAGCACACGCACCTCATAGCCTTTATTTTCCAACAGACCGCCAATGTCACGGACGATTTCGCCCTTTGGGTCGAGTATTACAAAAGATGTGTTGCACTGCATAGCATTTGGCTTGCAGAAAAACCTCGTTTTTCCCGCACCAGAGCCGCCGCAGACTAAAATATTCAGATTCCTGCGGTGCTTTTTCCCGTCCAACCCGATACGGACATTCTGGGTCAAGAGCTTATTGGCTGACGGGTCTTTATCACGGTATTTCTTGTTCAAAGTCCCCGCATCGCCCCATTTAGCCGAGCCGTGTTCCTCACGCCTGCGGTAATTCCTGCGTGTAGAGAAATAAATGCCGATGCCCATAGCGTAGGCAAGTAAAAAAATGAGGACAGTCTTTACGCTGTCCTCACATACCGTTATTTCAAACGGATTGCCCATTGCCACAGGCAGACCTCGGATAATCTCTACAAGACCGCCGCTGACATAGGGTGCTGTCATCAGGGCAAGCCATACAACAGGAAGTATGCCGCAAACAGTAAGGATTAGGCTCGTTTTCTGGTCATCGTTCCTCATTACACCTGCAATGCACGACCTTAACCTTTTTTGTCGGAGCGTGTGCCACCTTGCTTATCAGCTCGTCAACAGGCTCGGTGGGGCGCGTTCCTCCTGTAACTGCCTTGTACGCAGGGTGTTTTAAAGGCGTTGATGACGATATTCTTATCGTACTTGTCAAGTGCGATATGGTATCGTTCCTCTCTCTCATAGTCTGCACCTCCGATTAGCGTTCCTGCTCTTTGTCTTCTTTGCAGGCTTGTTCTTCTTCCATACTCTTATACATATCGCTCTGGATTTCGCCCAGAACATCACGCATCGTGCCAAGCTCTCCCTTGAACGCCTGCGTATCCATTTCCGCATACTCTCTGGGAAGTCTGGAAAAGTCAAAACCTCTGGTATCCACGCCGTAACGGGAGTTTACCATATAGGCAACGCAGAAAGAGTTGAAGTCGGAAGCATCACGGCTCTCGTTGTACTTAAAATCATAGACCGCCGCCGACACTTCTTTTGCCATACTCACGAACAGCACTTCCTCGGAAAGCCCCTTCTTGACAAAAATGGTCTGCTGAGAGCCGTCATAATAGGCAGGCAGTTCAAGCTCATCGACAGGAACACAGGGTACAGGGCTTGCATCAATCAGAGCTGACACAAGCTCACGCATGGATTTCGGCTCCTGTTCCTGCCGCCTGTCCTTTGCCGAGGTTTCAGAAATGTCATAAACCACTTTGGCATTGTAGGAGACGCCCTTTGTTCCGTTCTCACGGGTGTATTCCTTGCTCGGCTCAAGGATAATGATTTTCTGTGCGTCCTTGTTCACATAGACACGGTTCGCTTTCCATTTGCTGTACTCTTTAAGCTGCGTTGCTTCGGGCATCTGTGCCGATACCAGAATAGCGTTTGCAACCGAGTAACGGTCAAAACGCCCCTGCACATCAAGATACTGACGGAAGCTGTCGCCGCTTATCATCATTTCAGAGCAGGTATTGTCAATCAGCTCATAGGCTTCTTTCCGCTGTGCCTGCTTTGCGGCAGCCCATTCCTCTTTATCAAAAGGTCTGTTGCCGCCGCTGAATACATCGTAAATACTCATAGCTGTTTACCTCGTTTCTTTGGATTTTGGTTTCTTTTTCTTTCTCTGGGGCTGTTTATGCTCCGTTTTCCCGTTAACACTTTTCGCCCTGTCGGAAGCTCCGCTTTTGTCCAGGACGGAAGTGTTAATCTCTGCTTTCTGCTCCTTGCGGCTCTCCTTGATTTTCCGCAGTTCCTCTCTGACAGAAGGTTTCTCCTTAGTCATAGTAGCCCCCTCTGCGGATTTCTTTGGCTGCTCTGAGGTAGGCTCGGACTGAGGGGATTTTTTCTGTCTTTGCCACCGAGGGGTTTGGTGCGTTTTCCTCCTTCTGGACAGGCTTGCCCATAAGCTCGTCAAGCAGCTTATCTTTCTCCGCCTTTTCCTGCACACCAATATCTGGCTCTGGCTGACCGTCCTTTGCATCTTTTGGATTTCTCGGCTTCCGTCACAATAGAAGCGGTATCCACCGAAGCAAGATTAAAGCGTTCCACAATACGGCTGATTTTCGATGCGTCCTCGGCACGAGCGATGACATCGACCTCTGCATTTGGGTCTTTGTTTTTTCTGTCCGTGAGGACGCAGTAAAGCACACCGTATTTTTTTGCTTCCTGCGTGAACTTCTTTAAGTCGCCGCTTTTGACGGTAAAGACTTTCAGCTCCTTGCCAGAACGGAGCATACTTGTCAGCCTTGCTTTTCCTTTGGTTTTCTTTTCTTCTTTGAGAATGGAATACAACAGGATAGCGATGTTCTTCGCACCTGCACCTGTGATTTTGGCAGCGACCTCAAAGCCCTCCAAGCTCATTCGGACGATTTGTTCTGCCGCTTCGCCGCCTGTGTTCATTCTTCATCAGCTCCTTTCTTCGCTGTTCGTTTTCGTCTGCCCGTATCGTCTGCAATTTTTCCTTGAGGGTATCACTACGGGCGGAAATGCCCTCGCACAGTCTGACCTCCTTTCGGATAACTTTCAGCCGCCCCGAAATATCGGAAATCTCTGCCTTGACCGCTTCCTTTTTCTTCGCCGCTTATTCCTGCGGGATTTGGAGTAAAGAACTCCTTTCGCTTCTGAAGCAGGGCAGACATCTCCGTTTCCAGAGAGCCTTTATATGAACAAAGCTGCTCCGCCGTATCAATGTGATTGCGGCAAAGCAGCCTTGTTTCCTGTGTGATAGCTTCCATCTTCATAAGGTCGTCCTTTAAGAGATAATGAAGCCGTGCATAATTTTGTTTTTCTGCCTTTTGGCAGGATACCGAGCTTGTAGCAGTAATGGAGATAAAGTCCACGCAAGCCACCGATTTTCTTAGCGTTCTTCAAAGAGCCTTTGACCCGATAGACCTTAATCTGTGGCTGTGGCTCCGAGAAGCTCTGGAATTTGACCGCATAGGAATTTTCTGCTGATACGCTCCATAATCCTCTCGTTGGTATATTCCTCTCCGAGCTTATGCAGCCGCTTCGGGCGTTTCCACCCCTTACCGATGACCGTCCAATATTTGCGGTTTGGGTCAAAGTTTATGCGGTAGCCCATTTTCTGCCAACTGGCGGTCAAAGTCTTTCAGCGTAAATGATTTGCTGATAGCTTCATCCACCGCTTGTCTGGCAACATTATCCCTCGTGGGTCGCCCCTGCTTTTCCGCTTGATAAAGCGCATAGGGCTTTTTCCTGCCGTTTGGGTGTTCAATAACGGACAGAGCATATTCACGGCAAAGCTCATCGGAATGCTGTCGCAAGAGCCGCAGATTTGCTTTGTTGTCGTGATAGTGCATACCATCGGCAAAAGAAACAGAGTTCACAACAAAGTGATTATGCAGGCAGTCGGTATTTAGGTGAGTAGCAACGATGACTTGAAATCTGTCGCCCCACATTCGCTCGGCAAGTTTAACGCCGACTTCGTGAGCCTGCTCTGGCGTAACCTCACCGTGCTTGAAGCTCTGGAAGCCGTGATAGCAGACAATCTCGCTCATATCGTTCCACCCCGCTTTGGAAATCATCATTTCATCTCTTGCGGTAGTCGGGTCGCAGTTTACGCCCGTGACAAAGAAACGCTGTTCGGTCTTATCCTTATTGGTGGCGTACTCCATTACATCGACCATCGCCTGTAAATCAGCTTCGGTGTATTTAGGGTTGGCGGTCTTTTCGGGATTTTCGGCATAGTCGATTGGGTGGTCGAGCCTGCCACGCACATCCCATATCTCGCAGACCGCCATTACGATAACCTGCGTGGAAGCAGATACCTTTTGCGGATTTCGATTTGAAACTCGTGCCACTTCCTTGCTTCCTCTCGGAGCATCGGCGTGTCGATAAAGCCGAGGGCGTTTGCCTTGACCGCAAGCTGATTGATACGGTTTCCAATGGCGGATAGTTCACGCATCATTTTATAGAACTCTGGGTCGGGCTTTTCGCAGAGCTGATAGCCCCTTACCATTTCTCTGAGGAATGCTTCTTTTGAGCGACCCGATTTTCGCACAAGCTCGTTAAGCTGCTCGGCTTCTTCCTCAGTCAGACGGAACAGTATCTGCACATTTCTTTTTTCGCATTTTTCACTTCCTCTCTCTTGGAAAGTCTGCTTATCTGCAAGCAACACATACACAACACCGAACAGACCGCCGAGCATTGTGCCAATAATGAAAAATAAGAACTCACTCATTCTTGAACTCCTTTCTGTTCTCACGGGGTATTAGGGGCTGACCCCTAACAAGCGAATTTGGCTAACAAATTCAGTGCTTAATAAGACATCTCATTCTTCGCAGTCGTCCTCATACATACACTCACCGCACACGGGGCAGAAGTACGGACAGTCCGAACAATCCTCATTTTCCTGTAGTGTATTCTCGCCCGCACAGTCAAGACCGTCCTCGCTCTGCTCGGTAATATCGGCTTCGCCGCAGACAAAATCATCATCTGTAAAGTTGATAAGGTCGGTATCGAACAGGATAATTTTTGTCTTTTTTCTTTGCCTGTTCGGGGCTTTCCGCATAGACGGAAACGGTCTTTCGGTAATGGGCAGTAAGGGTTACATCATACTTTTTTCAATGGTTCATTCCTCGCTTTCAGCATTATATTTTGATTTGGTTTCGGTGTCTTTCTGGTGAGAATCTACTACACAATCAACGGGTATCACTCCTTTCACGGGCAGGCTTTTGGTCTTGCAATTCCCAGATAGGACAACAAAAAATCGTTGAAGTCCTTGCCGACAGGCGGTGGATCATCAACGATTTTGTAGTCTTTCTGCAACAGTTCCTTCAAAGTAGCGGTACAAAGCCTGCCTACCTTGTCATTATCCAGATGCAGAACGATGGTCTTAATTTGTGGATTGGCACTCAAAAAAGTTGTGAGGGCTATGGGAATTTTGCTGTCCTTCATCTCTTTCTTTGGCTGATACACGCCCGAAAGAGAAAGCAGACTTTCCGATTTGTAGTCCTTGCCCTCGCATTTCAGATAAGTGGCATAGGACAATAAATCAATGGCGGCTTCAAATAAATGCACGGTATCCGTCGGCTCTCTTTGCCAGAAGTCGAAACGAATACCGCTTGTCGCTGCCCGATGCGTCCTGCTTGAAAGTGCTGCCGAGAGTGCTTCGCAGGGCGGCATATTTCGGTGTTCCGCTTTCATCTTTGCCGATAAAAACAGCATTGTGGTAATCGGCACTCTCATAGAGCGTGCCGTCTGCAATACACTCCTGTATAAGATGATAGTCAATACCACGCCCAAAAAGATACTGTATCACTCGGTTACAATCCTTATTCTTTGGCGGCAGTAGCAGGACTTTCGGTTCATCTTTCTTGGGAGCAGGGGGTGGCTTCCAGTCCGCCATCGTCTGCCCTGTGAGAATTTCCACGGCTTCCACAAAGTCATATTCCTTGACCTTGATGAGATAATCAAGGGCAGAATAGCCGCCGAAACCTCTCGACCACCAATACCATTTACCGTTGGAAATCTTCAAGCTGTCGTGTTCTGCGGTACAGTACACATTGCTTGTGCCTTTGACCTTAACAAGATTGCTCGGCTCAAACTCACGCAGATAGGGATAACAGGTCAATCTGGCGTATCCGTTCAAGCACATCTGGGTCAATCTGCACATAGGGTTGCTTAGTTCTCAATGGATAAAATCACCTCCAGAAATAGAAAAAAGCCGAGGGGCTTTCGTTAAATGAAAACCTCTCGGCTATGTAAAAGTTTTATTCAAATAAATCTAATTTTCCCCCTATTGCCTGTCCCAAACCCACTTTTTTTTTCCTTAAATTATACATTCCAAACTTTAGTATTTGCTTATAAAGCAAAAACTGCTTTCCTTTTCTATTTGCAAAAAAAAAAGAAGTATATCCTATCTGTTGTTCTTTGCCCCACTTTTCCCATAAACGAGGACTTAAAACATTATTTTCAGTATATAATGGAAGTATCAAAGCAAAATAGTACTTTACCTTGTCTAAATTAGTTGTCTGGAGTTGCTGAAAAAATTTTTTATAAATCTTAATATCTTCACTCAAACAACTCAAAATAATATAAGATTTTGTTTCCTCTGGAAAAATAGTAATGAAAAGCCTACTAATAAAACCTCTTTTCGTATGTCGTATTTTCTTGCCTTTCAAGTCAAAGTCAACAGCAATACAAGCATAGGTCGCAAATTTTATGCTTTCTGGAATCTCAATTACACAAGTTTCTAAACCAGTATAATCCTTACTCACAATACCTTTATCGAAAAAACTCTTAACCTCATTCATTTCTTCCAGAGTCATTGATATAGCTCTATAGTACTGTATATACTGTGGTGTTTTTAGCAAAGACGGCGTATTTGTAATGTTTTCTCTTAAGACTTTCTGTTCCACAAGTTTCTTATAATACTCAAATATAAAAGCTTTATATGCGTATATATACTTATGTTCATCACTATCTTTATCGAAAGCAGGTGCTCCTTTTTTCTATAGGAGCAAATACTTCATCATCGTGAATATCGCAAAAGCAGGTCGCAGTTGTCGCATGATTGACCCCAACTCGGTCAATCATTGTTAATACTTCTTGGTTCTTCATTTTCAATGGGAATAACTTGTGGTGGCTTGTTAGGGTTCAAAATATACACATGCCCATCTTCCGATAATTGAGATATTATTTTATTGTTCTGTAATGCGTGAGCCTCTTTGATATGCTTAACACATCTGGTACTATCAGGATATAAGCAGCACTTTATCTGATTTTTTCTGAACTGTTCCATGATTTGTATATTAAGAGCTTCTTACTTTTTCTTTTACAGGTCTATCTTTTACGATTTTTTACAACACTCAAGATAAGTTTTTCCACTACCGCATGGGCATAATTCATCATCATATATCTTAAAATATTTCATCAACATCATATCAATTACCTCATTTAGATAAGCTATTGTTTTTATTATAATACTTTTATTGTGAATTTTTCCACCTCTGTGGTGCAGAATGCCTGACGCCAATGCCGCCGTTCTTGGTTACAAAATTCCTGCCTTTTTGAGATACCCAACGCTGTCATAGCACCCTCTGAAATAG
>VOFK01002976.1_pt1 | contig 20447 bp, 48 predicted proteins | sample 5384121 | NCBI WGS metagenome assembly VOFK01 (sample SAMN12384730, study PRJNA508395) | human gut metagenome | isolation source: healthy gut J | host: Homo sapiens | reverse complement strand
AACGGAAAAATTCATGGTTCTAAATACGCATATTATTGTGATATTTTTTTGGATTTTAAAAATAGAATTGGAGGACGATTTTATGATTAAATTTATAGAAAAAAAAAAGATATTATGATGATAGTCCATATACAGGAAGTTGCTATTATTACCCCATATATGGTAAAAGATGAAAAAAAAGAATTCTTTGTATTCAATCGAAGAGATCCTGACGATGAATGGAAGATAAAAGAGGATGAAAAAAAAAATCAGTTGATAGAAAAACGAAGGGAAATATTTTTAAGTTTAACGGATTTTATGATAATCCACTAGAAATGTTGAAGAAGATTATTGAAAGAAAACATCATTTACAACACCAAAGAACATGTACTATGGTAATTTAGATACACATAGATATATAGATTTCCATGGTAATAGAAATGAAGTCAGTGCAGCTTTCCATTATAGAATTTATGGATATAGAGTTAGCATGTATAATTCAAAAAGTTGTCAAAACTAATCAATAGTGAAGATTGGAGCATGGCAAAAAGTAATATTGAATAAAAAACAATGAAAAGCACATTTTAAGGAGGTAAATAATATGAAAAAATATACAGTTATAGTTTATTATACATTTGGCGAACCGGAAAATGAAGTTTATTTGTTTGATACGGAAGAACAGGCTTGTAAGTATTTAGAATCGATGTGGGATTATTACTATGATTTTGCATTTGAAGATTCAGATTTTGATGAAGAAAATAGTTATTGTGTGGAAAATTATGCAGAGCTTGTGTGGGAAGGTACTGGTAAGAGAATTTTTGAAGTAGTAAGGGTAAGCGAACCAATGAAGTTTGATTAAAGAAAATATAATCGAAGGACAATAAGTGGAGGGGGTTGATATTATGTCAGAGAGTTTTGTGACGATTGATGAACTTGATTTAGAACAAATACATGATTATGATTTTGTTGCAACAGTTAAGAATGTAAAAATTATATGCTGAATTATATGAATTGTACTGTTCAGCAAGAGTGGTGTTCCCCAGTATAGTGCCATGTACGCTTATCATTTAATAGTTATGATAAATATAAAGAGTATATAATGAAAGTCGGATTTCAAGTCCTTTTATATGGGATATAAAGGGTGTAAAATGTATGTATAATAAAAAATACCACAGAAATTTGTTTAAAAATAGCAAATGGTGGTATATATTAAAATGAAAGGTAAAATATAGAAAGGAAGATTAGAAATGGAAAATATATCACACGAACGAGCAATAGAATTATTGAAAAAAAAATTAGTCGCAAATATGAGGTATGGAGGGAAACCGTTGGTTGTTGCAAAAGCATTTGCTCTATGTCGGATTTGAACCTGAAGAACTTTTAGAACTTGGTTTTAAGAGCAGAAGCGTTGTAGCGGCTGAAGAACAACTTGATGAATATGAAGATAGTTTAATATTTTTGGAAGGCTAAGACTTGAAGGGGGAAAGTAGAAAGTGAGGAAAATAAAATGAAAAATTAATGGAGATGCAGGAGAGATAAGAACAATAATAATCGTGGGTTTAATTTGCTGGATACCACTTTGTGCATTGTGTACACCAGTTGGTGGTACACTTCTTACGATATTTATTTTTGGAGTAGCCGGTATTATATCATATTCTAAACACAAAGAAAGAACAGGTGGTAACAACGGAATTTCACAAAAGCTTACACGATCAGTATATGGAAAAAATTACATGAAAGCAATCGCAAACATTGGGAATTCTATGATAAGTTGACTGATGAAGAAAAGGCTGAAAAGACAAAAAGGAATTTGATGATGAATGTTTGATTGCGGCGAGAAAATGTGAATGGGGAAAGGCATTTGCTCAAAAGAATGGATTGACGATATGCCTACTGAATTGAAAAAGAAGAAAAGCAATGGCGATATATGTGAAACGACAAGCGTTTATTAAAGAAAGAAAGAGAGTATGGTAGAGATGCTTTCATGATTATGAGATGGAAGATTATCTTAATATACGTAAAGAGGATAGAGGTTGTTTATCACCTGCGGGGAGCAGAATATTTGTATGATATGAAATTAAAAATAGATAAAGCTTTTAGTGAATATAAAGGTGTAAAAAGACGAAGAAGGAAATGGAAGAAATATGCTATGGGAGAAGCTATGCCCTAACAAATATGATAGGATTTTTCATAACTATACGGGAGTACCTTCGGTAAATGTTCCAACTGATAAGTTAAAGACAGTTTTTATAAATATACTCAGATGGAAAACTTACAAAAAAAATATATGGAGTTTTCTGAACCTCAGGTTTGGTGGGGACATTATGACACAACTGTAAGTCATTGTCTAGTGTCAATGCCTATATAACAAAAGAAGGAGTGAACATTAATGACAGGAAGATTAGAAAATCAAATGAAAACTGAACAGAAAATCAAGCGAACACTTAAAGTCTGCCACAAATTGTAGCAGACTTTTTATTATAACATCTCAACATCTACTGAACCAAAGTCATGTTATATGTATATTATGATAATAAAGGGATTTATTGAATTTATAGAAGAATTAAATATATCCATAAATGATATTGATGAGACTGTTGTAACACGATATTTAAAGACAAAAGAACAAAAAACTAATAAAGAAGGACAAGTTCAAAGTACGAGTTTTTTCATATAGAAAAGTTGTTTATGCCGCATTGAACAACTTTTTTTTTGAAAAAGAAAAAAAAATTATTAAAGATAATCCTATGGATGAAATAAAACCTGTCCGAAACTCGGACAATGTAAAAAAGAATAAGACTGACTGCAAATGATATGGAGAATATTATAAGTGCGGTGGATAGAGGTGTTGGTTCGCATAGAGCTATTGAGACTCAAAGACCTTGGCGTTCAAGAGACAAAAAGCAATTCTGCTGCTCTTTATATATATACAGGAATGCGTGAAACAGCATTAACGGAAATTAATTTGAATGAGATAGACTTTGAAAATAATACATTCAAAATCATTGATTAAATCGTGAACGCACACTCGTGACTTTAGTCATGAGTAAGTGAACATTTACGAAATAGTCAGCACGTAGGAAACTTGCGTGTAGTGGTGCTTATGGCATCAATACTACTTGAATTGCTGGAAATTCCTAAAGCTATTCAAACTACAACGTAATATCTTAAAAGATATAAGCGTGAATGTAACGAAAGTAGAAAAAATTGAATAGATGGTGCAAGGTTAAATCCTAAACACTTTAATAATGGATAATCAGCAGCTAAGACCGAAAGGTAAAAGTTCAACGACCATTCCTCTTGAGGGAAGTAGGGACAAGCGTCCCGAAGTGGGTAGACCCTAACGTGTAATGACGAGGGATAAGATATGGTCTGTGCTTATAGGAAACTATAAGATACCTACTGCTAAACCATAAGGCAGATAAGGATACATAGAATTAGCGACTCTATGTGAACGACAACCTCTAAAACGACTAAGAGTTCTCATCGGAACTTATGTATATTATTTAAAATTTAATAAAAACAAAATTCCTTTCAGAGAATATATAAATGAAAGGAAGTGATATTATGGCTGAAAAGGCTTATAAATATAGAATTTATCCTAATAAGAAACAACAAGAGTTAATTCAAAAAACTTTTTGGTTGTACAAGATTTGTGTATAACTATTATCTTGATAAAAAAGATAAAAACGTATGAACAAGATAAAATGACTTTTTACATACAACATGTGTTCTAAAAGATTTAACCCAATTAAAGAAAGAATTGAGTTGGCTAAAAGAGCCAGATAAAGATTCTTTACAAAAAATCGTTAAAAGATTTAGACATGGCATATCAGAAGTTCTTTAAAGAACATTCTGGTTATCCTAAATTCAAATCAAAGAAAAAAATAGACATAAGTCTTATAAGACAAGTTGTACAAATAATAATATTTGTTTTGAAAATAAGCATATTAAACTTCCTAAACTTGGATTAGTAAAAGTAAGAGATAAACAAATTCCGCAAGGAAGAATTTTAAATGCCACAATATCACAAGAATCAAATGGACAATATTACTGTTCGTTATGTTGTACAGATGTTGAATTTGTACAATACGAAAAGACAACAAGTCAGAATATTGGTATAGATTTAGGTTTAGTAGATTTTGCAATATTATCTGATGGAAATAAAATTGACAATCCTCGATTTTATGAAAAATCAGAAAAAGAAACTTGCTAAATTGCAACGAGAATTATCAAGAAAAAACAATTGGTAGTAATCGTTGGAATAAAGCAAGAGTGAAAGTTGCAAAATTACAAAAAGCATATTTCTAATCAACGAAATGATTTCTTACATAAGTTAACAACAAACATTGTGAAAAATTTTGATGTTATTAGTATCGAAGATTTAGATGTTAAATCTATGAGAGAAACTGATAGCAATACAAATGAATAAACGTGTTGGCGATGTTTCTTGGTCAGAATTTAGACGAATGCTTACATATAAATGTGAATGGTATGGAAAAAACATTATCGGTAATAGACAGATATTTTCCATCAAGTCAGATTTGTCATTGTTGTGGGCATAGAGATAGTAAGAAATCAGAAGATATTAGAATTTGGTCTTGTCCTGCTTGTAATTCAGAATTAGATAGAGATGTAAAATGCAGCTATTAATATTTTGAATGAAGGATTAAGATTGGTAAATAATTAAATTTTAAATAATGTATATAAGAACCGTAGGAACTACGGGGATAGCTCGGTGATACTTAACTCGTTGGAGTTATTGACCGAGAACCCTACGACTTTAGTCGTGGGAGGTTCAGAAAAAGGCATAAAACACAAGAATACATTATTAATAATCGACTAAAGGAAGCATTAATAGAATGGATACAAGACAGAGAATTATTATTAGAAGATATGCGTTCTGATGCATTATTTATTTCTGTTCAAAGAAGTAGAATATCTCCAAGAGCTGTTTCGGACTTGGTAAAAAAATATTCAAAAGGCAGGAATCGGAACGGAAATAAGTCCTCATAAATTAAGGTCTGCGTTTTGTACAATTTTATATGATGAAACAAAGGATATAAACTTTGTATCTCAAGCGGTCGGTCATAAAAATATTGAAACTACACAAAAGATATATTGTAAATGATGGACAAACAAAGAAAAAAAAAGCTGTTTCGTTACTTGACGATATATTTAGTCGTTGACTATCAATAAAAAATATGGTAAAATAAAGGAAAGATTAATAACACAATAAATTAGGAGTGATATTTATATGGAGAATAAAATGTTAGTTTCAAGGCATATTGACAATAAGATTATTTTGCAATATAATTAACATAACGAAAGGAGTTGATTGTAATGGCAAACACAGATGTTACAATTCGTATGGACGAAACAACAAAAACAGAGCTACAAAATCTTATGAATGATTTGGGAATGGATGTAAATACATTTTTCATAGTGGTAGCTAAACAAGCCGTTAGAGAGCAGGCGCTGCCATTTAGACCTACAAGACAAAAACACCGAATTTTGAAACATTAAAAGCAATGATGGAAACTGAGTATTTAATAGAACATCCCGAAGCAAGAAAAACATATGATGATGTGGATTTGATGATGGAGGATTTGCTGGGATGAAATATAAAAAGTACAACCTTCTACTAGATTTACAAAAGACTTAAAACTATGTAAAAGTCGAGGTTGGGATACTGAGATAATAAAAAAGGTAATAAAAAATTATCTAATGGTATGCCATTAGAAGAAAAAGTATAAAGATCATAGTTTATCTGGCAATTGGAATGGTTATAGAGAATGCCATATTCAACCTGATTGGTTGCTTATATATAGATATACAGAGGACGAACCAATTTTATATTTAACCAGGACAGGTAGCCATTCGGATTTGTTTTAAGAAAAAGAGAGAGTGTGAGAAAAAGTCTGTAAAAAGAATCCTTCTATGATAGAATATAAATAAATCATAGGAGGAATTTTTTTTATGGCAAGACGTAGACGAGAAAGAATGAGTGAAGGAAAGAAGAATATCATTGCCGGATTGATTCAGGAATATGACATCAAAACAGCAGAAGATATTCAAGAGGCATTAAAGGATCTATTAGGCGGTACTATTCAGGAAATGATGGAAGCTGAACTGGATGAGCATTTAGGTTATGATGAATATGAACGCAGTGACAATCCGGATTATCGAAATGGAGTAAAACAAAAAAAACTTCGTAGTTCTTATGGGGAAATCCCTATTGATGTTCCACAAGACCGTGACGGTGATTTTGAACCGCAGATAGTCCCTAAGCGAAAGAAGGACATATCAGCAATAGAACAAAAAATCATTGCTATGTCGGCAAAAAGGTATGACAACAAGACAAATTTCTGATATTGTGGAAGATATATATGGTTTTTGAGGTAAGTGAAAGTATGGTAACCGCAGTTACAAATAAAATATTACCTCAAATAGAGGAATGGCAACAACGCCCTTTATCAGCTGTGTGTATCCGATAGTTTTCATTGATGCAATCCACTTTTCGGTTCGTGATGAGCATATAGTGAAAAAGATAGCTGCATACATAATTCTTGGCATAAATGACGAGGGTAAGAAGGAAGTTTTAAGCATAACCATTGGCGAAAATGAGAGTGCAAAATATTGGCTAGGAGTTTTAAATGAACTCAAAAAATCGTGGTGTTAGAGATATATTAATATTATGTGCAGACGGTTTATCAGGGATAAAGGAATCAATAGCAGCAGCCTATCCAAATACGGAGTATCAGCGTTGCATTGTCCATCAAGTGCGCAATACGTTGAAATATGTAGCGGAAAAAGACAAAAAAAGCATTTGCAAATGATTTAAAGAGCATATATCATGCACCGAACGAAGAAAGCGGATACGAACGTATGCAGAGTGTCACAAAAAAATGGCAAGAAAAGTATCCTAATGCGATGAGAAGATGGGAAGAAAATTGGGATGTTTTATCACCGATGTTCAAATTTTCAGCAGAAGTCAGAAAAGTCATGTATACAACAAATGCAATAGAAAAGCCTTAATAGTGTACTACGTCGATTGAATAGCCAAAGGAGCGTATTCCCGAGCGATACAGCCCTTCTAAAGGCACTGTATTTGGCAACATTTGAAGCAACAAAGAAGTGGACAATGCCACTTAGAAATTGGGGCAGAGTTTACGGAGAATTGTCAATCATGTATGACGGACGACTTGTTTAGCATATATTTTTTTACATTTGTATAGTGTAAAAAAATACGGTCTTTACAAGACCGCTCTTGACGCGGAAGAAAATCCGTGCTATATTACAAAAAGGCAGATAAGCTGAATTTTGCTTATCTGCCCAAATAAAACTAAGTATTTTATCATAGAAAAAATTAATTTACAGAAATAATCACACACTCTCTTGAAAAAAAAATAATCGGAGTAAAAAATAGAGACGACAGCGAATTGACTGTCGCCTTTATTTTTTTTAATTTCAATTTGATAAATATTAATGCGAATGATACTATGTCAAGTATCACCGTAAGAATACAGACAGAAATCATTATATTAAAAAATCATTTTTGGTTTAATTAATTTGTTATGTAAATAATTCCAATATTCTTCTGCGTAAGCTATTGGGATTTCTGCAAATAAGGATAAATCTTTAGCATTTTTTAAATATGTAGGTAACTTGTTTTTTGGTGCGATTAAAAGACAAGCCATTAAATTTGCCTCTTGTTCTTCTTGTAGAGAATCGGAAGTATGTCCCAACACATAATGAGCAATCTCGTGGAATATGTAGAAACGCCAATACATAGACGTTTCATCAAAGTAAATTATATATGAAGGCACTTTTACCTGATTCCTTGTAAAGAATAGCAGGAGAGGAGATTAACGGATTTGTACCGGCAAAATCTTCTACTGCTTGAGATCTCACTTTAAAAGATATTTGTAATTGAGTGCATAGTAAAAATGGATTACAAAGGGAAACTTGTAAATTGTTTTTGTGTAAATTTGTGCAATTTCGAATAATTGTTTAAAACTTCTCATCTTCGACACCTGTCATTGGCAAATGAGCCAACCCTTTCATATAAATTAATGCAAATTCTTTTGATTTTGAGTCTAAAAGATTCCATAATGATAGAACGTCTTGTTGCTCAGAGGGCAAGACATTATTATCCACATTGTCTTCAATTCCAGCAAAAAAAATTGAGAAAGTGAAATATTTAGACCGTTACAGATTTTCATTAAATTATATATTGTCGGGACGTGTCTATGTTTAATCATATTATTGAGTGACGAATAAGGCATATCAGACATTTTTGCAAGCCTATATATAGACAGATTTCGTTGCTTGCAAATCTCCATAATGTGCTGGTTGACTATAAATTCATCCATAGAGATCTATTCCTTTACTAATAAGATTATATCTTATTGTGTCCAAAAAACGTAGATGTATTCTATGGCAATAATAGTGTTGAGTTTGGTAGTAAAGAGCAACCAACAAATGATTGCAAATAAAAAAGCAACCGATTGAGGTTGCTTTAGTTATATTGTTCAATCGCATTTTGAATTAAATCTAATATTGCATCAGGAATATTTTTTTTCAGCGATTTGCTTTAACAAATTTTCTTTTTTTGCGGAGATATGTTCTCCACCATACGCAAGGTAATTTTTATCGTTATTAATATTATGAAAAAAAAATTAATAATTTCACAATTATAGATGTTGGACAAACATTGTAGAGTATATAAGGGAGGTGTTTGTAATCCATTCTCATATTTTGCAATGGTTGTTCTATTTGCACGTATTTTATATTTATCTACAAGAATATCAGCAACATTATCTTGTGTCAACTTTGATTTTTTCGCGCCAAAAATAATTCAGAAGCAAGGAAATTTTTATATTTTTCTTCGGTTAGCAATAAAAAACACCACCTTAAATATTACAATATCGTTACAAAACGTTCTAAAATGTTGACAAACCTAATTTAAAATAGTAAATATATGTTCTGAAAAAGAATACATAAACTGATTATAATGTTCCAATATAGAATGTTATTATACATCAGTATCTTTGATGATTTTTCTCACTAACCCAAAGATACGAACACGAGTAACATCCTTACCCTCAAAACGTCTTGGGGAATACATTGGATTTAAACTTTGCAGTTCAATCCAATTCGCACCGTACATTACTCGTTTGATGACACCGTTGTCATCATCAATTAAAGCAACGGCATAACTACCACTGTCAACGGATTGTTGATAGCGGACAAGTGCAAGGTCTCCTTCTTCAAACTTGGGGATCATACTGTCTCCCTTGACACGAAGTAATACGTGTGGTTCATTGCCACTTAACCAATTAAGTGGGACGTATTGTGTGCCAATTATTTCATTGTCGGCATATTTACCATAGCCTGCCGAAACTTCACCTAAGATAGGGAGTTCAATCATTTGATTATTATTTTGTGGCTCGCCAAGCAAATATTCAACGGAAACGCTAAAATAGTTTGCGATGATTTCTATTTTTTTCACGCGAAACGGATGTCTTGTTGGACATTTGATTGATGTAATTGACACCCAAACCACATTCTTTGCATAATCTACCGATAGAAATGTTATTGTCCTTTGCAAGTTGCTTTTATTCTACTTGCAATCATTTGTGGATTTTGCATAAATTACACCTCCGTTTTTTGTAGAATACCACAATATCACGCTAAAAACATGAAAATAAGTTGACATTCACGTTAAAGCGTGATAATATGGTTTTGTTGATTTTTCAAAACAGAATATTTCTAATTAATCTAATATCCCCATATTAAATTAATTTACCCTTTTTGAAATGTGTTCCCCAACACGTTTATTTCATAATGGATAAAAGAAATATCCTTGCTTTTTATGTGTTTATTATAGCACATTATAAGGGGAATGTCAATCATATTGACGTAAATTTTGTAAAGAAAATGTAATAAAAGGAAAAAGAAATTGTAACAAGAAAGGGAGCGATGAAACTATGATTTCAAAGGAATTTTTACACTACATATAGATGATATTTTAAATATAAACACAATATATAGTGGGTGAAAATGAGGAGAAAGTAGGTGAAGTTATGATTTCAATAATTCAAAAAACCAGCCGGATTTAAGATAAGACGAAAGGGAGATGTTGAGACATTTAAAAATGTTTGTTTGTGTAATGGCTCAAAAATACATAATCAAAATCAATCCGAATTATATTTTCATGTTAGAGAAAACGGAGAATAATACAACAGGAACTATTAAACAAGGTGATTTGTTTAACATTTTCAATCCTGAAATTCAGATTGATGTGGATGAATTGGTTTGGAAATTGCGAAAATATATCAACAAAAAAATATTTTTCGTAGAGAATATTATATTGAGCGTTGAAATGAAACACTCACCTATACGGTTTATACTTTGCCGAGCGGAAAGACAAAAAGTAGTTTTTGCTATGTATATGATAAAAGGGGAAAAGGATGTGAAATGTATGTATCTAATTGGCTTGGCTATAACAGGTGTCGGCATTGGCATAGCGTTGGCATGTAAACTGCAAGATTATTAGTGGAGAATAATCATAGAAATTGAGGCAAGGAGTGTATAGAGTGAACGATAAAGAAAAAAAGAAAAAGTTTAATAAGTCAATATTGTGGTAATAAAATGAAACAATTGAGAGAAATTTGCGATCCGATTATTCGATTAATGAATGTTCCGTTGTCAGAATATGATGATTTATATTCCGATGCGATGAATGTTGTATTGGAAAGTGTTGAAAATTTTAATCAAGAACGCAACTGTTCATTCAAGACATTTCTTATTGGCAATATCAAACGTTCGTTTCAAGATTGGTTGCGAGATAGGCATCGTTGGAAAAGGTGTAATCTTGAAACTGATGAACGTGGTAATTTGAAGAAGAATGAACGAGGACAAACTATTTCAATTCCCAATGTGTCATTAGATGTGAAAACGGAAGACGGAATTGACTTAGCAGAAAAGATAGCATGTGTGGAGAATAATAATGATGATGAAGAATTTTCTCCACAAATGGAGGAATATCTAAATGGGTTATCAAAAGTTCAAAGAAAAAATTCTTATCCATTTAGCAGATGGATATAAAAAAAAAGAAGAAATTATTGATATGTTAAACATTGATGATTTTTTATACAAAGATAGCATTATGGCTATTAAAGATGAAAAAAATAAAAGAAAAATACGAATGCTTATTAGAGGTAAAATAACATGGATGGATATAGAATTGAAAGATGGTCGGTAGAACAGTATATGGATGATGTACATACACAAATAATACAGCCTGAACCAACAGTACAACGTGGTTGGTCTTGGACAAAAAGAGGCTTTAAACGGACTAATATGGTCGGCTGTCAGTGGGATGGTTTTTATTCCAAATTTAATTCTTGCTGAAACAAAGTCTGAATCCGGTATAAAGTCTACATATATTGTGGATGGTGGTCACAGAACAGAAGCCTTGAGAAGATTTAGATATGGTGAATATAAAGTTACTAATGAAATTCGTGAGCCTATAGTCAGATATAATAGGAAGAAACTCAATGAAGAAGGTAAAGTGGTAAAAAAATCAATATGGTGATATTATATGGGAAACAGTCGAATATGATTTGAGAGGTAAAACATATGAAGACCTTCCAACGGAATTAAAACGACAGTTGAACAAAGGTCAGTTAGCGGTAACAATTTATCAAAATTGTGAACAAGGAGATTTACCCACACTTGTTAACATTTATAATAATCACATTGCAATGAATGCTTCACAGAAAGCCCTTACGTATGTAGGAAATTTTGCAAAAGAAATAAGAAAAAATAAAAAAATACCAATGAATTTTTGAAAGACGGTACAATTTTAACAGAAAAACAAAAAAGAATGACGGAATATGGGAAAGAGTTATTTCAGAGTGTGTTATGGGTGTGTATCATTTTGATAATTGGAAAAAAGCTCCTAAGAAAAAAATATGTGATTATTTGAACTTCAATTCTACAATGGAAGAATATCAACAAATTGAACAGTATTTTAACAGGATTGCTCCATATTCAGATAAACTTGAAAATAGAAAAGTAGCAGATTTATTCACATTAAAAGATACAGTGGTATGGATAATGGCATTTGATAAATTTGATAAGCTTGGCTTAGATGATAAGAATTTTGGAGAATTTTTTAAATGCTTTTGAGAGCATGAGAAACAAAAGAAGTGAATGGCGTTACTTGGGAAGAACTCGATGAAAACAAAAGCACTAAAGATAAGAAGGTTATTAAAAACAAAGTAGACCATATTCTATATTTAATGAAAGAATTTTTGGGTATTGAAGATAATGATGCATTGTCAAATGAAGAAAATGTTAAAATGACAACTGAAAATAAAAATATTATTAAAGAAGAAAATATTGAAAGTGATGTTTGCAACAATACTCAAAACAGTGTACAGGAAATAGAGAATAATATATTAGAAGGAATTGAGCAAGAAGATATAGAATTTTACGAAACAATGATTGAGGACGTGTTGCCAAGTAATTCGAACTGGCACAAAAAGCACACGACGAATTAGTTAAGCTGATAGATTATTCTTGTGAAAAAGATTATGATATGGCGTTAGAAAAATGGTTAAAAACGATAGACGAAAGTGTATTAATTTCGAACAATAAAACAGAGAACTATAATAATATGAAGAAACTTTTCATTGAGTATATGTTAATCAAGAAAAAGAATGTGGCGTAAAGGAGAGGGATACAAATGATATTTATAACAGGAGAGATACGCATGGAGATTGGAAAAAATAGGTTTAAACCTGAATGTTTTCCGATAGGACAAAGTTTAAATAGAAGTGATTATGTCATTGTGTGTGGTGACTTTGGTTATTGGCACGATACGGATATTGAAAGAAATAACCTTGATTGGCTTGAAAGTCAACCATGGACTACATTATTTGTAGACGGCAATCATAGTAATTTTGACCGACTAAAGAAATTGTCGGTTGAAGAATGGAATGGCGGAAAGGTACATAAAAATTCGCCCACATATAATTCATTTGATGAGAGGACAAGTATTTACTATTAACGGTAAAACATTCTTTACATTTGGTGGAGCACAATCTCATGATATTAGTGACGGGATTTTAGAAACTGATGACCCGAGAATTGCGGAATGGCAATATGATTATTGCAAAATGTTTCGTATAAACCACATATCCTGGTGGCAAGAAGAATTGCCTTCCCAAAAAGGAAATGGACGAAGGTATTGAAAATTTAGTTAAATACGGTAATAAGGTGGATTATATTATAACACATTGCCCACCAACAAAGACTTTAGATGTAATGAATATGAGTAGGGGTTTCTTTGATAAATTGAAACCAGATAGATTAACGGACTATCTTCAAGAAATTCAAGAGAATATTCAATACAAGGGATGGTATTGTGGACATATGCACGAGAATAATTGGTACAAAGATGATATAACTGTTTTGTATCATAACATTATAGAGATTGGTGGCGATGCTCAATGATATATGTAATCACTAATGGAGAACAATATATTAGAACCAATCCAAATGGGCGATTGGCATGGTCGGGTAATCCGACTTTAGCCAACTCGTTTGAGACCTTCCCGGCTGCATTGGGTTTCTTAAAGACTAAAAAGAGTACAAAATTTCTTGAAAGGGAATTCAAGAAGAAGTCGTGTTGTCGAATTGACAGATGGTTATATGCCCGTTGAAAAACCAGAGAATTGTTGCGAAAGAAGACAAGAGTAATATTAACGACATTATATCTATGGATATTGAAAGGTTGTTAAACGAACCACATTTACCAGATGAGCAAAATCCATACACATTTACGGCAAAACAAGATTAGATATGGAAAATGTTGATATATCTGATGTGTTAGTTTCCGCCGGTAAAGTTTTGACTAATTTAGATAAGCAATATGAGAATATGAAGTATCTTGAAAAGGAAAAATGGATTTGAGAATACTCGATATTCGTCATTATCTTAGAGATGAAAATACTAAGTTAAGTGGTGTTGCTATGCAACGCTGTGGATATTATTTGCAAGAGTTGGAACGATACAGAAAAATATACAAAAAAGCACAGACTTGTTCTTGAGTTAATAAAAGATGATGCGAATAAGCTCAAGGACGAAAACATTCAAAACGAAATACAAAATATTATGAATAGTCCTTATAGGTATAGACGTATTTCAGCTACTTTATTGAAGGGATTTTGTAACGGAAGGTACAGAAAGGAGAAAAATAATGAAAGTAGAAGATTATCAAAAGCTGTTAGAGCTTGTATGTAATCGACAAGATTATTTGTTGACGCATGGGTTATGGGACGGAAAAAAAGAGTATAAACATATGGAACGACTTAAAGTTAAGCTAAAGAAGAAAACAAAAAGAAATGAGGAGAATATAACTATGAAAGAAGTATCAATGTTACTATTGGCTATGATGATAGGTTTCGCCGGTGGGACAGGAATGTTTGCATTGATTTTGCATTATTGTAATGGCAACGAAAAAATCTGTTTTAACGGAGATAGACGATTTTGGTCAAAGTGCAGAAGTATGTGCTGAAAGTTTTAGAGGTTTGTCAAATGCTTTCAAAACAATGGGAGAAAGTATTAATAAAGGGATATACAAGGTACATCGGAAAACAGCGATAAGATGACCGAACAAGAATTTAAAGAAGCGTTAAAATGAAAAAAAAAAAAGGAGAATATTAATGATGAAAGAAATAAGCAAATCTAATGTTTTTTTGAAGTATCTATTAACGAAAAAGATAAAAAAAAAAATAAACGGTGGTCGAGTAACAAGATCTTATATTAACAAGTGTTCAGAGATTGTAAAAAGATTGAAAGGAAAAATAAAAATGAATGATTTAAAAAAAGTAAAAGTTACATGTTGCGAGGGCGAAGGTCAAGGCTCTTGCAAAAGATGTGTTGATAAAGGTATATGGAATCGAATGTGGATGAGTTTTCTATACAAAATAGAAGGACTTGAAGGCTGTTATTGTGCAAAATGTGTAGATGAAATAACGGAGGAAATGAAATGAGATTTTTTAAAGTAGAAGAAATTGACGAAGACATTCATAAAGCAAGCGGGTAGCTATGAGAGCATTTTTGTTAGTGGCTCTCAAAGAGGCAAGGACGGAGCAGTATATGTGTTCGTCGATGAAACAGAGGACGAGTTTGAGATATATTTGGACGAGTTTGAGGAGGAATAAAAAATGTTAAAAATTAAATTTTGGAGAATCGAAAATGTATTGTTAATGAAAGTGTTGGAGCAGGGAGAAGAGATTAAACGAGGGGGGATTTTAAATTTTGCGCGTCTAATGGGATTAAGGTTATGAGTATATGTAGCCCAGAACTAACACCAGCTTTTATAAACATAAGAGGTCGTGCGAAAGAATATGATGACAATATTGTACCTCGTGAGTGCATTAATGCAGAAGAAGCAAAAAGCAATGCTGGCTCGCTACATTGAAGCAGTCAAAGAATATAACACGTCCCTATTAAGAAAAAAAGTAATGACAAAGATGATATAGAGATAGAAACAGTTATTGCAGAATAGTTCAACAAATAAGAGGATAGTTAATATGCAAGTAACGATTAATGCAAATGGTAAAACCGTTCAAGCTGAAATATCGGAAGGACAGCTGAAAGAGTTGGGACTGGTTGAGCAGTTAAAAAGTTGGGATTGCTTGAGGATAAACCTAGAACTGGGTATGAGGGAAGAGAAGAATGTAACAATAAGAAGCATTATTTTGTCAATACTATAGATTTAGTAATAGAAGATGAGAATACCGTCCTATTTGACCAAAATCGTTATGATGTAGGCAATTATTACAGCGATAAAACCATTGCTGAGAACAATGCAAGAGCAGACAGATTACTCCGTCAACTAAGACAATGGCAGGCACAAAACGACGAGCCTATTTCAGTAGAAGATTGGAAAAATGAGGGGATTATTAAATATTTTATTGCATATAACTATCGTTCCAGTCTATTTGAAATAGGAAGATGCTCTCGAAGAAGAGAGCCAAATATTTTTACTTTACAACGAAAGATAAAGTGTCAAAGGCGGTTAAAAAATTTTAGAGACGAATTAGAATGGTATTTTACTGAATACCAACAACGTCTTGATGAAGAATAAGGAGAGTGAACAAATGGGATATTATAGAGTACGTAAAAATTGGAACAATGGTAAGTGGGATAGTTCACAAATTTGTGCATATACGGATAAACAAAAAGCAATCCAAGAATACACAGAAAGAAAGGGTGCAACAGGGATATAAGGTGTTTGATCCAGATGGTAAAAGTAGTTTATCAATTACATTAGAAAAAAACAAACAAAGGTATTGAAGAACGATGGTGTTATTCCTGATGACGAAATTGAATATTGGAATGACATATTTAATAGGAAGAAACTCGTTCACTTGGATGATTTAAATGGTGATTATTAATCGATATTCTGAAATATTAAACAGAAATGAAACAAAGGTTGTTTCACATAATGGTATTCGCATGTTGAGAGTACCTGCGAATGGATTCAAATTAAATTGGTTGATGATAAATCAAAAGAACAACTTGGATGAAGATACATATTTTAATCTTGGTTATTTTGCAAACTTCAAAGAGGATGGAATTTTCTTTACTTTGCCAGTGGCAAACCTTGTAGCCGACACAGATGAAAACACACTTTCATCGCCATGTTTGAAATATTTGAAGGAACGAAAAGTCAAGGATAATAAGGTTTATTTCTATGCAAGTCAAAATGCATCTGATCAGTTTAAAACAAAAGACGTGTCTACATTGATTATTTGTAATGACAATACAGTTTTTATTGATAAGTACAACAGCTTATATGATGAAGATGTTAAATATGCCGTTTCGGGTGCTCCAATTATAATTGATGGATTGAGAGTAACGACAGAATATTTGGACGAAGGTTGGGAATAATTCGATAGTTAGACCAACTGTTCACGGATTTTTGGGTATCAAAGACAATTATATTTATTATTTTTACATTGAAACGAAGACCTCGAATTGTATCACAAGTGGAGAGGTTTACGACAAAATTAAAGACTGTGGATTTTCAGATGTTATTAAAGTTGATGGCGGTGGAAGCTTCTATTGTAAAATCAATGGAGAAATTCAAAAAGAGTACAAGTGAGAATAGACAAATTAATAACATTGGTGTTGTGATGTAAGGGAATAAGGTAGTATAAATGAGCGATGATATAGAATTGTTCAATGCTGGCGAGTATCTCAACAAATTATGTGCTGATATGAGTGCATCAAAATCATACTATTACGATATTCAATATACACTTTCGACAACATTATTGGAATATCGGTTAAAACATAGCTTGACCTCAAAAAAAGATATGGCAAGTTATTTGGAAGTAAGTCCTTCAATGCTATCCAATTATGAAAGTGGTGATTATGATTTTTCTCTTTCTCAAATTTGTGATATATGTGAAAAATTAAATCTAAAACTTAACCTTTCGATTGCCGAAAATTAAACACAAAGGAGAATATTGTTATGATAACAAAAACTATGAAATTGTCGGATATAAAGATTTCGGATGCTTTTTGCAAGGACTCATGTGTCCGAAAGAAAAAAACTTCAGAAATGTAGGAATTATTTCGAAAAATTCGGAAAGCCAGATAGAGAAATAGTGGTTGCTTCGGACGAAATTCTTACCGATGGCTATATTATGTATCTTATTTATAAAGAGAATAATATAGAAGAAATAGAAGTTAAAGTTGAAGATTGGGGAGCAAGTAGTTATAGAAATGAACGAACGATGTATATTTACGGTAGACATATTAATGGAAATGATGTTGATCATAAAACATACATGTGGAGAGTTCCTTCAAATTGGATGAGATTCAGAGATAATGTCCAAATTGGCGATGTGATACTTTGCAAAACAAAATATGGGATAGGAATCGTATCGGTAACTGACAAAAAGATATATGATAAATGTCCGGTAAATTTCAGAGTGAAAAAGGTAGCGAGCAAAACAATTTTTTAAAAGAAGGTTGCAATGGAAGGAGAAATTTACTATGGCGGTGCTGAAGAATTTTGATAGAAACGAATTATGCGTAAGTTGCACTTGCAGTTGCGATGAGGGGGATACAGATTAAAATTGATAAATATGATAAATCTCACTATGCCTTTTTATCATGTACGAATGGCAAATTTTATTATGCAGACATTTGTATGACGGAAAATGAATTCCATCAGTTCAAGGCATGGATTAATCGACATTAAGATTGATGATATTATGGAATATAAGACATTACGAGAAAGAATTGAAGAACAAGCAGTATCGAATAATGATTTATCACAAAAAAAGAAATTGATAAAGATTTGGAGGATACATTGCAGATTTTAAAAAAGAATTAAGCGATGAATCAGTTTTGTACTCAACTTCTAATTTGATGAGAGAACTACAAATTATTAGAAATGGATATGAAAAAAAGGAGAATAAATATATGAGCAGATGGACACATGTGGCGGCAATATTTAGAATAGACAGTATAGGCGAGATTTCTGACAATGAGATTATTTCGAAAAGTTTGGAAGAACAGTTGATTGGGAAGAGATGGCAGATTGTGATTATGCCGATTCTAATGAATGGATTCAACAAGAGTTTCTTCCAATGGGTAGCGAAGGCAGTCTTAAAATGAGCATTTGGCATAATCCTGTTAAAAATGAGATGTCATCTACTACAGTTTCGGTATTCGGAGATTTGAGAGATTATGGTGGCAGTGATGATATTGAAAGGCTGGAGCAATGGTTTGCCAAGTGTTGTGAGAATAATTGGACAAGACAGGCAGTTATGCAAGTTATAGATGAATATTGTGATAAGCCAACAATTTTTCAATATATACAGAACTAATTGAAACGGCAGTTTCAATGCAAAAGATAACCAATATATAGTGGTTAGATAAACAATCAAATACAATATGTAGCATAAAAGAAAGGATATATAATATGGAAAAGATATTAGTTGTAGTAGATATGCAAAATGACTTTATAGATGGATCACTTGGTACAGAGGAAGCACGAAATATTGTTGAGCCTGTTTGTGAAAAAAATTAAAAAATTTGATGGAGTAATATTTTTGACATTAGATACGCACTCAGATGATTATCTTGAAACTTTGGAAGGAAGACATTTACCGGTAGAGCATTGTATTGCAAATGAGGGTTGGTTGATAAATTCATTTATAAGAAATGCATTAAAAATCTAAAAATTATGCTTTTATAGAAAAAGAAATATTTGGTTCAATGAAACTTGTAGACAAGATAGCAAAAAATATTGACAAGGGAGTCAAAGGTTCAATAGAGATAGTAGGATTATGTTCGGACATATGTGTGATATCAAATGCGCTAATGTTGAGAAGTGCTTTCCCTGACACTGAAATAACAGTAGATGCTTCTTGTTGTGCCGGAGTTACACCAGAAAAAACATAAGGCTGCGATGGAAGTTATGAAGAGTTGTCAAATTAATGTGATTGGAGAATAAATATGGACAAGTATATGAGTGTAATAACCAATTTTTGGGTGTCATTATTCATGCCCATATTGTATTGTAAAAAAACAATAATCTTCATATTCCTAAGACTACACTTTGATGGGTTGAATTTGTTAAAGAAAAAAAAGATAGAAGATAATAAGTGTAATTGGGTCTCTATCTCTGGTGGAGGAGATCCATTATGGAATTTTGAAAATCACATTGATTGGTACAAGAGATTTTTTGAAATAACAGAGGGTATCAATATTGAATTGCATACAAGCATGCCGAATGTAGATGGAGTTCCTTATCTGTTTTTTGAGAGAGTAGTATATCATTTACATGATTTCGAGCAATTAAAACAATAAAACGGAATCATAGTGGGCAGATTGTCAGAGTTGTTTTTGTAGTTACAGAACGGTTTTACAAAAAGATTTAATAGATAAGATTGCAACTTATTGTCATGATTCAGATAATATTGATGAATTAAGTTTTAGACAAATGATGGATAATCACTATGAAGAAACTGATTATTGTAGAGAATATTTAAAAGGACACCAAAAAGCGTTGGTGGTATATTGAGCAAAAATGATTACAATTTATACTATTGGTGAAAAATGAAGCTTATACAGAGTACAGAAAGATTGAGAACAAATATGATTAAAATTAATGGAGATATTAAAACAATTAATAAATTCCTGATGGAACACCAAGAATAAATATTGATGTGAATAGTATCAAAGCATATGATTATGACGGTTCTGCCTTGTATTTGGCTTTGACGGGGATATGCTAAAAAGCAATGATGAGATGTTTTATTTAATGCTGACAAGAAACATCTTGAAAGATTTAAACAAATGTGTAATTTATTTGAATCTTCCATAAGGTCTCCGAAATGCTCGAATGGACAGAGTTAAAAATAATG
>VOFK01002845.1_pt1 | contig 20465 bp, 19 predicted proteins | sample 5384121 | NCBI WGS metagenome assembly VOFK01 (sample SAMN12384730, study PRJNA508395) | human gut metagenome | isolation source: healthy gut J | host: Homo sapiens | reverse complement strand
GATATGGCGGCGTTCCTCTGATTGACAAAGTGCAGGACGATGATTATGCCAATGGTGGACCGGGTGCTGTGGCAGTTCCTCGCAGTACAGAGTTGAATGCTTGGAAATTTGTATTGAATGAGTGTACCCTTGCTGCTACTTTGCCCGATGCGACTTGTGGTTCGGATTTGTATCGCGTAACCAAGTGGGCAGCTTATGCGTTGAAGTCAGAGTTGCACTTCATGCAGCTTCTGTAGCCAAGTATTGGAATCTGGCACCTTTGGCTGGTGAGGCTGTCACTCAGAAACTGGTGGGTGGAATGACTTCTGCCGATGCCGATGCATTCTATAAAGAATGTATTGAAGCATCTAAGTTCCTTTATAGAGAATTCCGGTAAATCTCTTTATAAAGCCTGCTCCGGCTACTGTTAAGGAGGCTGCATCAAACTTCCAGGCCTTGTTCCTGAATGACCAGAATGAAGAGATTATTTTCAGTAAAGCGTATCTTAATGGAACAACCAATACTAATCAGGGACATAGCTATGCTCAGTTTAATATCCTTCCTCAAGTCAATCCGGGCGCTCTGAAATATGGACGTTTCAATCCGATGTTGGAAATCGTTGATTTGTTTGAAGATTATACGGATGACGGCACGGGAAAAAGTGCAAAGATTGGTAACTCGTACGGATGGGAATGAAGATGCTTATATCGCTAATTTCCATAATATGAATAATGCTTCTGTAGTGAACACCTTGATGTCGGTACCTTTTTGTTAAATACAACGATTTGTATGAACCGTTTGCCAACAAGGATGCACGTCTGTTGGCAAGGGTGGTTGTGCCGGGTTCATCTTATGCCGGCACTGAGATTATTATCCAGGGCGGATTTATCAAGGACAATAATAGCTATGTGGCTTATTCAAACGAGTCTACTCAGAAAAATGGAACAACATATTATGCTTTAGGAGCCGAAGGTGAAACCATGTTCTCCGGATTTAATAATGTGAACAGTGGTGAGGATGCCAATTGGACTGCTACAGGTTTTGGAGTCCGTAAGGTATATATGCCGAGGGCGAGAGCATGTCTCCCGACCGTCTTTCGTCCACTACCTCTTATATTGATATGCGTTTGGCAGAAGTCTACCTGAATTATGCTGAGGCTGTTGTGGAAAATGGTAGTGGATTGGGCGATAAGGAATTGGCTGAGAACTATTTGAATGCTTTGCGACGTAGAGCCGGACACACCGACCGGATATCTTTGACATTGGAGAATGTCCTGAAGGAACGTCGTGTGGAGATGGCGTTTGAAGGAAAGCGTTTTTGGGATATGAATCGTCGTAGGGAATTCCATACTGAGTTCAGCAATAATAGAATTCGTAAAAAGCTTTGGTGCCGATGCTTGACTTGCGTGGTGCAGAGCCTAAATATGTCTTTGCAAGGGTGAACTACTTTGGTGACGAAACAAGAGGAGGGCGTACTTTCCAGAACATCAACTACTATAGGGGCATACCTAATATTTGCCACGAATGGTTTAGTTCAGAATCAGGTCATTAATTTGAATAATATTAAGTAGAAAGTTATGAAAAAGATATTGTTATTTGTGTCATGCTTCTTATTTGCATTGACATCTTGTGAAATTGATAATTATGAGGGACCGGATGCTTCCATACATGGTTCTATCCTTGACGAACAGACTGGTGAACTTGTAGGTTCTGATATGGAAAACGGTAATGCAATTAAAGTGAGGGAGCATGGATTTACTAATGCTACGGATCAAACCTGGTATATCACAAATACCGGAGAATATCGTAACAATATGGTTTTTGCTGCCACTTATGATGTCCGTTTTGAAAATGGGAATTTTTATCCATTTGAAGTGAAGGATTTTGTTGTTAAGTCAGGGGGATAATGTGTATGATTTCAAGGTTATTCCTTATATTCGCGTCAAAAGTCCAAAAGTAGAAAAGAATGGCAATGTAATTACTGCTACATTCTCGTTGGAAGCTGGTAAACAAGAAGTGAAATTGAAAGAGATTCAGCTGTTTGCTTTTTCAGATATGTGGGTAGGTAACAATGTGAAATTGACGTTGAATGGAGGGACTGATAAGCAAGTGTTTAGTCCGAGTACTGCTATAAATAGCGCTGATATTTATACATTGTCCATCGATCTGGGACAAAATGCTGATGTCTTGAAATACAGCAAGAATTATTATTTCCGTATTGGCGCTCTGGCTGATGTTTCGGGTGTGGGCACTGTACGGCATAATTATGCGCCGGTAGTAGTTATAAAATTGTAATTTATAGCAGAGGAAGACGTTCTGCTTGACGGCAGAACGTCTTTTTTTATCCATACATTAAAAATAAGACCATGAAGAAATTGAACACGATTATTTTAATTTTGCTGGGGATGATATGTACTCAGTTGTATGCTGTACAATTGAATTCGATATATCCTCTAAAACCCAATGACTCCGAAGCTTTTTATTTCACTCCCGAGAACTATCCTATAAAGGCGGATGGAAAGATGGATGTATCGGATGCTTTGCAGGCAGCGATTAATCAAGTGAAGAAAGAAAAGAATTTCGGAATCCTTTTTATCCCTGAAGGTAAATATAAAATCAGCAAGACCATTTATATTCCTACGGCTATTCGTTTGATTGGCTATGGAAAGAATCGCCCGGAATTTATTCTGGCTAAGAATTCTCCGGGTTTTCAAGAGGAAGTAGCTGATGATAAAGGAAAAGCTAAATACATGTTCTGGTTTACGGGAGCCGTTGTCAAGGAAGGTGAGAAACCCCGTGATGCCGGTGCCAGTACGTTCTACAGTGCCATGTCGAATATCAACTTGCGCATAGAAGATGGCAATCCGCATGCAGTGGCGCTACGCACACACTTTGCCCAACACAGTTTTATCAGTTATGTGGCCGTATACATAGGTAAAGGCAAGGCTGGTCTGTTCGATGTGGGCAATGAGTTGGAAAACGTTGCTTTTTACGGGGGAGATTATGGCATTTATACGACAAAAGCTTCTCCCGGATGGCCGGTAATGATGGTCGACTCTTATTTTGAGGGACAACGTGTAGCTGCTCTTCGTTGTCAGGAGTCCGGTTTGGCAATGGTGAATCTGTATGCCAAGAATGTTCCGGCTGTATTTGATATTGACCCTAATTATTGCGACAAGTTATTTTTGGAAAACAGCTATTTTGAAAATGTAAGTGGTCCGGCAGTGGTGATTACCAACGAGAACAACAGCAACAATCAGATAACCTTTCGCAATGTATATTGTAAGAATGTACCGACCTTGGCGAAATATACCCGTAGCAATACGGCCACCCATGTTGCTCATAAAATCTATAAGGTAAAGTCATACGACCACGGCTTGCAGATGGATAACATGGTGGATATGCCGGAATATGAAACGTTGGTTGATATTGAACCGATACAGAAGATGCCGGTTGCCCAACTGATGGACATCCCTGCACTGCCTGCAATGGCAACATGGGTAAATCTGCGCGAATTCGGTGCAAAGGGAGATGGGGAAACGGATGATACGAAGGCCATCCAGGAGGCTATTGACAAGTACGATAATATCTATGTGCCCCAGGGCTGGTATCGCATTACAGAAACTTTGAAGATGAAGCCCGATACCAAGTTGATAGGCCTGCATCCTTTTGGCACTCAGTTCCGGCTAGATGAAAGTACTGCTGCATTCAGTGGTTTTGGCGGTCCGAAAGCGATGGTGGAATCTTCGGAAGGCGGTGCAAATATGCTGGTGGGCATTGGTATCAATAACGGCGGTTATAACTATCGTGCTGTAGGTGTGAAGTGGATGGCAAATGCAGATTCTTATATGAATGACGTGAAGTTTGTAGGCGGGCATGGCGGTTTATGGAAACCTAAACCGGGTGTTGAGGAACCACGTGGCCGGTGAACAGACCGGCTCGTATCAGTTCTCCCGATAATCCGGTAGCGGCTTCGGGCATGGATCTTGCTTTGGGACAACCAGTATTGGGAGTCTGTGGGTGACCAACAACGGTGGTGGCACCTTTAAAGACATCTGGACAGCAAGCACATATGCCACCAATGGTTTCTATGCCAACAATACTTCTACTCCGGGGCGTATCTATGCCATGTCCATCGAGCATCATGTAAGAAATGAAGTACGTTTCAGCAAGGTGTCCAACTGGAAGGTGTATTGCATGCAAACCGAGGAAGAGAGAGCCGCGAAAGTACCGATTGCCAACCGATAGAGATGGACGACTGCAAAGATGTGACCTTTGCAAACTTGTATATGTTCCGCGTTATCCGTGTCAATGAACCGTATCACAAAGTTCTGTACGTATCCGCAATTGCGAGAACATCGCATTTCTGAACCTGCATAACTATTCTCAGATTAAATATACGAATAACATTGCAGTGTTCGATGTCAACAAAGACATTGACATCCGCCCGTGGGAACTTTCTCGCTTGATTGTAACCGGAAAAGAACCCTCATCAGCAACCGTTAGGGCAATGAAATAGGTAAGGTGAACCAATTGGCTTCCGATTTGAATTTGCCGAAGGCATTGCGCGCGACAGTAAAGGTAATATTTACTTCGCGACCATCGGATGCGTCGTATCTTTAAGTGGTCGGTAGAGACAAACAGCTTGTCGCTGCTGGCAGATTTCCCGTGGAAGCCCTCCAACCTGGCTTTTGATTCAGAAGATAATCTATTGGTATTGTTCAGATATGATGCGCAGCCGGGGATATCTGATTAATGGTAAGCCGGAGGAAATGCCGGTAATGCCTGATAAAAAGGTACTTCTTTCAGCGGATATGGTAATTCCGCATATACAATGAGAGTCTACTCCATTGACCCGAAAATCCGGAAGAGACCATCAAACTGTTGCCGCGTGTTCCGATGGGTCAAGTGAAGAACGTGTATAAGGCTCTTTATCCTTCTAACCGTTGGAGAGACTTCCACGATTTCAATGCGGTGTCGGTCTATGTTCCTGAAATGTGCTTCCTGGCACCGGATGGAAAAACTATCATTCCTCATTATTTCGACTTGTCACGTAGTTCTTCCCTGCTGGAAGCCTATCCGGGAAAGCCTTTCTATACATCTGATGAATATGACCGCAGAATGGTGAAGATGGATGTGGCCAATGACGCACGCTCTCCAACTTGAGCTATTTTTGTGAGCAGGGCGAATTTGGTTCAGCTGTAGATAAGGAAGGGAACCTTGTATAGCTGACGGAGGAAATATATGTATTTGATAAGGATGGCAAGAAGAAAGGGGATGATTCGTGTTCCCTGAACGTCCGTCCACATTACAGTTTGGCGGTAAGGATGGCAATACATTGTTTGTCACAGGCCGTTCCAAGTTCTTTGGTGTACGTATTAAATAAGGAAAATCCATATTAAAACAATTGTGTAATGAGAAATTATCAAATAATGAGATACCTGCTGATAGTCTGTTGGATTATCTGTAATATGTCGTCCGGTGGGCGGTAGGGGGTGGTTCCGCCTATACGCAAAGACCGGACGATCCGGAAGCATTCTACTTTACCCCCGGAGAATTACGGCTTCAAGGGCTGATGGAAAGTCCGACGTGACCGATGCGCTTCAAGAGGCAATCAATCAGGTGAAGCGCGAAAAAGAATTTTGGGATACTGTTTCTGCCGGAAGGAAATTATCGCATTAGCAAGACGATTCAAATTCCCTCATCCATTCGGCTGATTGGTTATGGGAAGAAACGGCCGGTGATTTATTTGGGGAGCCGATACACCCGGTTTCCAGACTACTCAAAATTATATGATATGGTTTACGGGAGGGCTGGCACAAGAGGGCGGAAGCCTTCGGATGCCGGTGCAGGTACTTTCTATAGTGCGGTGTCAATGTAGATTTCCGTATAGACAAAGGTAATCCTCAAGCCGTCGCCATTCGTGCGCATTTTGCCCAGCATGGATTTATCAATCATTGCGACATTCGGATTGGTTCCGGGGAAAGCCGGCATGTATGATGTTGGCAATGAACTGGAAGACGTCAGGTTTTATGGCGGTGAATATGGGATAATTTCCTCAGGACTTCTCGGGATGGCCTATGATGATGGTCGATACTTACTTTGAGGGCAGAGAAAGGCGGCTGTCTATTCAAAAGAGGTGGGGTTTGCCATCGTCAATATGCATGTGAAGAATACGCCCGTTGCCTTTGAAATGGCAGAGAATCTGGCAGACCGTCTTCATGTGGGAGAATTCGTTTATTGGAGAATATTTCGGAAGCCGGTGTCAGGGTGAGCGTAGAGGGAAATACTTTTTCGCAATTGAATCTGGTGAATCTGGATTGCAGGAATGTTTACGTACTGGTGGGCTATGCAAAGTGGAAAGAAAAGTTGCCGGGAAAGCAAAAAATAATGTACAGAGTCAAGGAGTTTACTTTACGGTCTGGTGTATCAGGATTTGAATGATGCTTCTTCTTTCAGGGAAATATGTGAAATAGAGCCGGTGGCAAAACTGCCGGTTACACTTGGCAAGGAGACCTTCCGAGGGGTTCTTCCGGCAATGGAGACATGGGTCAATATCCGAGACTTAGGGGCAAAGGTGATGGCGAGAACTGATGATACGGAAGTTTTTGAGAAAGCTGTCTCTTTGCATAAAAACATCTATGTGCCCTTGGGTTGGTATCGCCTGACGAGAACGTTGAAGCTGTCTCCCGGTACTAAGCTGATTGGGCTGCATCCTTTTGGGACTCAATTTCTGTTGAAGGAAAGCGAGCCTGCATTCAGTGGTTTCGGCGTGCCTGTGCCTTTGGTTGAATCTTCCGAAGGCGGCGACGACGTACTGAATGGTATAGGTATTAATACCGGTGCGTATAATTACCGTGCTGTCGGCTGTAAATGGATGGCGGGTGAGCGTTCGTACTTGAATGATGTGAAGTTTGTGGCGGGCACGGTACCTTGCGCAAACCTGCTCCGAATGCTTCCGGACAGTCGTCTTACCGCAGGGACGAGCGTCGGATTAGTTCCCCGTCTTCTCCGGTCATGGAAACCGGTAAGGATATGGCTTGGGACAACCAGTATTGGAGTTTGTGGATTACAAACAATGGCGGCGGGACAATTAAGGATGTTTGGACAGCCAGTACGTATGCTGCCAGTGGGCTTTATATTAGCGAAACGAAGACTCCGGGACGTATTTATGCCATGTCTTTGGAGCATCATGTCCGTACTGAAGCCCGTTTCCATAATGTGGCCAACTGGAAAATTTATGCTTTCCAGTTTGAGGAAGAAGGTCGTGAAGGGCCTGATTGTTATATGGCAGAAATGTCCAATTGTCAAAATATCGAAATGGTAAATGTGGGATGTATCGTGTTATCCGTGCCTTTATGCCGAAGAGGATAGGTTTCCGCATATGGGATTGCAAGAATATCACTTTCCGTAATATGCACAATTATACGCAGATATTACCAGTCATAGAGTTTCCTATATATGATATGAATAAGAAGTTGCCCGTTTATTCGTGGGACTTTGCCCGTCTCACTGTTTTGGGTAGCGAGAAGAGCCTTCGCCCTTCCTGCACGGTCATGGACAAGCCAGTGAAGCTGGCTACCGGTTTTGAACTAGCCTCCGGAGCTACTACCGACAGTAAAGAAATATCTACTTCTAGTGAAAACCGTCTGAAGAAAATCTATAAATGGTCGGCAGACACGGAGCAGATTACTTTGATAGCCGATTATCCCTGGAAGCGCTTTTACATTGGCTACTGATACGCAAGACAATCTGACTGGTTATTTTCCGCTATGACCCTCAGCCGGGTTATCTGGTGAACGGCAAGCAGGAAACGGTAGTGCGCTTGCCGGATGATAATCCGATGTACAGTGGTTGGGGTAACAGTGGCTGGAGTGCTTGGGGGTATTCTTTTAATCCGGATAACGTGGATGCTACGATGAAGCCTATGCCACGTGTCGTTACAGCCAGTATGAAGAATATACAGAAAGTCATTCACCCCTTCCAGTCGTTGGAGAGGTGACTTTGACAAGGTGGTTGCCAGTATGTTCCTGAGTATAGTTTTGTCGCTCCGGATGGCGTGACAATTATTCCGGATACCTATGATTTGGGGGCGTTCTTGTGCTTTGACTGTTACAGTTCCCGGTCAGTCAGAACCGGTTTATATTGTAAATGAGATGAATAAACGACAGTACAACTTTCTGTTGGTGTGGATGGCCGTTTGACAGAACAAGGAATAATATGTCCTTATGGCCAATACAGTAATGTGACTGATGCTGACGGGAATGTTTATGTTTCTGATGGTGAAATATTTGTCTATGACAAATCTGGTAAAGAGCAGAGACGTATTCAGATAGAAGAACGCCCGATTTCCTTGGCAATTGGTGGAAGGCAGAAGGATATGCTTTTTGTTACCACCTCAAGTTCTTTCTATGGAATTAAGATACGTTAGGTATTGTATAGGTAAAAAATTAGCCCCTGCGGTCGTTTTTATATCGCAGGGGCTAATTTATTATAAGAAGGTCTCTTTTTCCCTTATAGGCTGATTGTTTGGAATATTTATTTTTCCAGCAGCTCTTTCAGAAAAAAAGAATCCAGTTCCTCATCCAATCCTTTCAGTAGCTCTTCATTGACCAATAGAGTATCATCATCCATCAGCAACAGTTCTGCTATTGTTTCTCTATCATCATCCACCAGTACAAAAAGAGAATGGTTTCAGAATAGTCAGCTTGTCGAACTTTCCTTCATTTTCATGTTGCAGAGCAGTGAGGACAAGATACACTCTACACATTTTCGTAGAAATCATCCCCTCGTATGTCATCCATTCTTCAATGGAAGTATTGGCAAGCTCTTCATCTTCATCATCAAAGATAGACAGTTCGCCCGGAATTCGGTTGCAGATGAATGTCTGTAACGATAGTCTGTTCACCAACCGCAGGTGTATTTACCGGATTGCTTTTTAAGAGTGTCTCAAGAGTGCTATTAATGACGATTGACTGAGCTTCATAATAACTTTCTTTTCTTAATGGTTGTTCAAAGTATAAAAAAAACGGTTATCTCTGCATCATTTGACTAAAAATCATCATCAAATCTGTTCATTTGCATGTTCAGGCGTGCCATTCCCTCTTTTCGTTTCTCCAATTCGTCTACATACATGCTGATAAAGATATAATAGGAGATGGTTCCATCATGTATTTCGCCTGTCTCTTTTTTGTCTGTCTTGCTTTTCTCACGGGCAAGGGTTTGCGCTTTTAATGCCCATTCAAGGCAGTATCTATGCTGTCTTGCATTTCGTAGCCCAAAGCGGTGTTATAGGCTGCATACATTTCTGTTTTTCTTTTTTTTTGTTTCGTAGGTCTGCTTCCAGAGCTCTGGCACTGCTTTACTCAATTTTCTTCTTTGGCATATACGGCTGCGTCACGCATATTTACAGAACCACCACTGAAGAGATAGCGGTTACTAGTTTTCCAATAGGGGAAGTAGATGTCTTACCGGAACCGTTCCTGCAAATTCAGATGCTTGCTTCACCATGTCTTCTTCGCTGATGAGGCGGGGAACGTAACACGCTTCACCATTTCCTGCCTCTTCCCAGAAAATACTGTCATTGCTGTTGACGGTCACCATAGGACCTTTGCGGTTAGGTAAAATATATTCTGACGGTAGGATATACCTTTACATCCACTGTGCCGGAACACACCCCCAGTCGGGCATATAACTTATCTTGCGATTGGAACGCATTTGTATGTTTTCCAGGGCTATCAAGGAAATCTACGTCCAAATTCTGTGTAAGTTCCAGTACTTCATCTCTCGATAATGTGCTTTCGCGGGGATTGATGTCTTTTACTCCGGAGGGCAGAGTCGCATATCACAACCTCTTCAAAGTAGTTTTTCGTTGGCAAGGCCTCTGCAAGGATTCGGTTTGTTATTGCGGCGTCTCCATTGTAGTATTGAGATTGGTGAGGCGTGCCACCTCATTCTCGCTTTTTCTGTTCTTTACTGTTGATGAGTTTGTTGTCAGTACGTTTGGCATGTTGTTGACAACAGCCACACATTCGTTGAAATGATATGGAAGATCCTGCAGAATTGAATGGGACGGATTTGGATGTCATAGATGGAAAGATTGGGGTTGCGGAGAATGGTGCGGTATGGATAGAGCAGGATGTAAAGCAGCGTGCCATTTATTTTATTGCCGAAAAGTTGGTTATTCTTCTAGATAAGAATAAGATTGTGAACAATATGCATGAAGCATATAAACTGATAGATACAGGCGAATATGGTTTCGGAACCTTTATTTCCGGTCCGTCAAAGACAGCTGATATTGAGCAGGCCTTGGTAATGGGTGCTCATGGGGCACGGGATGTGATGGTAGTGCTGATATAAATATATTGTTTCTTATACATAAAAAGGAGATGAGGCGAAAATTATGGGGCTCATCTCCTTAACGGAACTTAAGTACCGGATAGACGGTAAGTTTGTCTTTTCTAATTTAAATATACGGTATTGAAATATTCACCAAATAACGTTTTGGCTGTTTCCAATTGTTCTAGGGTATTTTCTTTTATTCCGTTCAGTTTGTATTCTTTTCCCATGGCTTCATATTTGTGTACGCCTAATGTATGATAAGGTAGTATCTCTACTCTTTGAATCATGTGATAGTTCTTGAAGTGCTCTCCTAATGCCCGTATGTCTTCCTCAAAGGAACTATAGCCTGGAACTAATACGTAGCGCAACCAAAAAGGTTTTCCGTTTTTTTCAAGCCATTCAGCGGTACGTATGGTTTGTTCGTTGCTACGTTCTGTCAGTTGCCGATGTCGCACATTATTAAATTCCTTGATATCTAATAATACGAGGTCTGTCCATTTTAGCAGTTCCTCTACTTCCTCATTCCATATACTGCCGTTGGTATCTATACAGATGTGGATGTTTTGTTCTTTTAACCGCTGGAATAACGGAATCAGTGCTTTTGCTTGCAATGTAGGTTCGCCGCCGCTGAAAGTCACACCTCCTTTTTTACCGAAAAAAGCTTTTTGGCTGACAGCCATATGCACAATTTCGTCTATTGCCGTTTCCGTACTTTCACCTTTGGTGTCAATTGTGTCGGGGTTGGCACAATAGAGACATCGGAAATTGCATCCTTGTAAAAATACGACTAAGCGTAAGCCGGGACCGTCAAACGTCCCCATTGACTCGTAAGAATGTACTCTGATCATAATGGTTTGTCTTTAAACTGGTAAGGGCAGGTTTAAAACCCGCCCCTACGATTAATGTATATGTGATGTTACATTCTTTCGTGGAAAGAACGGCTGATTACTTCCAGCTGATGTTCACGGCTCAATTTGATGAAATTTACGGCATAACCTGATACGCGGATAGTAAGTTGCGGGTATTTTTCAGGATGCTCCATTGCATCTTCCAGCATTTCACGGTTCAGCACATTTACATTCAGGTGGTGTGCCCCTTTGGTGAAATAACCGTCCATCATGGTTATCAGATTCTCTATACGGGTTTCCCGATCCACTCCTAGTGATTTTGGTACGATAGAGAATGTGTTACTGATGCCGTCCTGAGCATCACGATAGCGTAGTTTGGCTACAGAACTCAATGAGGCGATGGCACCGTTCTTATCACGTCCGTGCATCGGGTTGGCACCCGGAGCGAAAGCAACCCCTTTGGCACGACCGTCAGGAGTGGCACCTGTTTTCTTACCGTACATTACATTGGAGGTGATAGTCAGCAGTGACAGGGTAGGACGGGCGTTTTTGTATACCGGATGTTTCTTTAATTCTTCACTGAAGAAATAAACCAAATCTACTCCTAAGTGGTCTACGCGGTCATCATCATTACCGAAGCAAGGATATGTATTTTCAATATCAAAGCCTTCAGTCAAACCTATATCATTACGTTTGGCACGTACCTTGCCGTATTTGATGGCAGACAATGAGTCAATGGCAATGGACAGACCGGCTACGCCATATGCCAGATTGATACGTGGATCGGTATCAATGAATGCCATTTGAGCCTTTTCGTAATAATATTTGTCATGCATATAGTGAATGATATTCATCGCATCATTATACACACGTGCAATCTGCATTAATACTTTCTTATAATTAGACCATACTTCTTCAAAGTTCAGCAAGTCTCCTGTCAATACAGGAATATCTTTCACCATTACAGTTCCTGTATTTTCGCAACGTCCGCCATTGATAGCTAGTAACAGAGCCTTAGCCAGATTACAGCGTGCCCCGAAGAATTGGTTTGTTTGCCGATAGCCTGATAAGACACACAGCAGGCAATGCCATAATCGTCACAGTTACGCACTTCGCGCATCAGCGTATCGTTTTCGTACTGTATGGAAGAAGTGTCGATAGAAACCTGTGCGCAGAATTCTTTGAAACCTTCCGGCAACTCCGGACTCCACAGTACAGTCATATTGGGTTCAGGTGACGGACCCAGATTGTATAGTGTTTGTAAGAAGCGGAAAGAAGTTTTTGTTACTTTGGTGCGTCCGTCGTTGAATCGTCCGCCGATAGATTCGGTCACCCAGGTGGGGTCGCCTGCAAAGATGTCATTGTATGATTGCATACGCAGATGGCGGACCATACGTAACTTGATGATAAACTGATCCACTAGCTCCTGAGCGAATGACTCGTCAATTTTACCATGATCCAAATCATATTGAATATAGATATCCAGGAATGAAGAAACGTTGCCCAATGACATAGCTGCTCCATCTTGTTCTTTCACGGCAGCAAGATATGCCATATAAACCCACTGAACCGCTTCTTGTGCATTAGTAGCGGGACGGCTCAAATCGAGTCCGTAATATTCACCCAATATTTTTATTTCTTTCAGTGCTTTAATTTGTTCGGCTACTTCTTCGCGCAGGCGGATACGGGCATCGGTCATCGGACTGGTGATATTGCGCAAATCTTCTTGTTTTGCTTCAATCAGTCGGTCGATACCATACAGTGCCAAACGGCGGTAGTCACCAATAATGCGTCCGCGTGCATAGTTATCGGGCAGACCGGTCAGGAAACCGAGTGAACGGAAAGAGCGGATTTCTTCGGTATAAGCATCAAATACGCCATCATTATGGGTTTTGCGATAATGAGTAAAGATATCCTTTACTTTTTCATCTACTTCCACACCGTTTTCATGGCAGGCTTTTTCTACGACCTTGATACCACCGTAAGGTTTGATGGCACGGCGCAGAAGTTCGTCCGTCTGAAGACCTACAATCAGTTCGTTTTCACGGTCAATGTATCCTGCTTTATGTGAGGTGATAGTAGATACTGTTACATTATCAAGGGAACGAACTCCGTTATTGGCACGTTCTTCTTCTAGTGCCTTGAGGCATTCGTTCCACACTTTTTTAGTTCGCTCTGTGGGGCCTGCCAAGAATGAGGCATCGCCCTCATAAGGGGTAATGTTGGTATATACGAAGTCTGAAACATTAATTTCCTTACTCCACAATCCATCCTTAAAAACTTTGTTCATTTCCATACTGTCATTATTAATGATGATTTAGGGCTGCAAAGGTACTCCTTTTTTGTGAGCTATGCATCACTATTAGTAGGTATAATGCGAATGCTTGTGCATTTTTAGGGTCAATGTAAAAAGCTGAGGGGTAAATTTATAAATTGTTATCTTTGTTTCCAAATTCATAGCTTATGGAGTTAAACGGTTATCGCCTTCTTCTTCCTGAAGGCACTTTAGATTACTTTGATCTTGTTGATGTGAAGGAAAGCGTAAATGAAGTTGTGATCTATCTTGAGGAGAAAAATATCGTTCCTGAGAAGTATACAGATCAGGATACTGAGAGTAAAGGCTTTTATGACCCTGTTATTGTTCAGGATTTTCCTCTCCGTGGCAAGAAGGTCTTCCTTAATATTCGTCGTCGTCGCTGGCTCTTAAAGAAGCATAATGAGTATATCTCTCGTAACTGGCGTATGGTGGCTGAAGGTACTCGTATGACGCAGGATTTTGCGTTTTTTTTAAAAGAACTATATTGATAGCTATCCGATCAGTTGCAAGCTCTTAGGTGTTTTATATGGAGTTGACGGGGATTTATTGGAGCGTCAATACCGTAACCATCTAAGTGGTTATCTCCATTGGGACCAACTTGTTCATGCAGAGAGTTGGCTACTATTCGAAAAGAATATCGGTGCTTGTATCTGTATTGATGAGGTAGCCCTCTCGCGTGGGGAACTCTATACTGTCCTGACCAATAAAGAAGCTCACGGTGGTAAAGGTAGTATGATTGCTATCATTAAAGGTACGGACGTTCATACGGTCACTTCTGTCCTGCTTAAGCTATCCCGTCGCCGCCGTTACCAAGTGCGCGAGATTACTTTGGATATGGCTCCTAACATGGAGCAGATTGCACGCATCTGCTTTCCTGCGGCCAAACGTGTTACCGATCGCTTTCACGTACAGAAGTTAGCTTATGAAGCTGTGCAGGAGATGCGTGTAAAAGCTCGCTGGGAGGCTTTGGATGAAGAGTCCACTCAGCTTGCTTATGCAAAGGCCTGTGTGGAAAGATGTATCATGCACCTGTTTTCGCTAATGGAGATACAAGGAAGCAGTTGTTAGCGAGAAGTATTTATCTGCTTTACAAGAAGGAATCCTTATGGACTCAGTCTCAAAGAATACGGGCTGAAATTCTTTTCAAGGAATATCCCGATATAAAGAAAGGATATTATCTGTCTATGCGGTTAGGCTTAATCTATCATCAGTGTAAGTTTAAGGATATTGCTTTGACAAGGCTGGCAAGGTGGTATGATGAAGTAGATAAATCAGGGTTCCTCACCTTTGGAAGGGTCGCACGTTCTATACAAACACATTATCTGGATATAATCAATTTTTTTGAAAGGAGGGCAACCAATGCCGCAGCAGAGTCATTCAATGCTAAAATCAAAGCATTTAGAGCACAGTTCAGAGGAGTAAGAGATAGAGCTTTTTTCTTATATAGACTTGCTAAATTATATGCTTAAATATAAAATCCCTCAGATTGTTACGTTGACCCGGTATAATGCGAATACTTGTGCATTTTTAAGTATAAAGTAGGCTCAGTAGATTTTTAGCGGGGATTATTTTTTATACTCGTGAAGTATTGCTTACTTCGCATTATGAAAAACGATTATTTGAACATGCTAGCCAGCCTCGTGTTGCCTGCGCAGATATTAGATTACTTTCTTATCTCTGGAGTCGAACAAACCTCTCAAGAGATCCATATCAGTCTGGATGAAAAGATGAATCCCAAGTTAAGCAATGACGTACATTTTGAATCCAAAGGTTTTATGGAAGCTGTAAATGTGACAGACTTTCCCATACGGGACCATAAGGTAATTCTCAAGATCAGACGCCGGCGTTGGACGGACTTACGCACAGGGAAAAGCTTTAGTATTCCCATCGACCTCGACATTGTGGCCAAGGGAACCAGATACTCCAAAGAATTTGGATCTTTTTTAAAAGAAACGTATGGAGACATCCCCGGTGACTTGCCGTACGCTTGAGGAATTCTATCATATAGACTGTCATACATTCGAAAAACAGTACAAGGAGGTTCTCAGCGGATATCGTAATTGGGAACAGTTATCTCATGCCGATGAATGGATGCTGTTTCCAGAGAATATAGGACCGCATCTGGCAATTGACGAAACATCGCTCTCAAACGGTGAACTTTACACCTTTGTGACCAACCGCGATGCCTGCACAAGGGAGTGTTCTCTTGTAGCAGTTGTGGCAGGCACCAAATCGGAGGATGTAATAGCTGTACTTCAGCGAATTGACGAGGAAAGTCGTTATGCCGTTAAAGAAGTGACACTTGACCTTTCAGACTCCATGCGCAAGATCGTACGGACTGCATTTCCTAAAGCCTGCCGTGTGATAGACCGTTTTCACATTCAGAAATTAGCTTGTGATGCCGTGCAGGAATTACGCATCAAACACCGTTGGGATGCCATACAGCAGGCCAATGAGGAAATGGAGGAAGCTAAACAGAAGAACGAGGATTATGTCCCATACCGATATTCTAATGGTGATACCCGTAGGGAGTTGCTTATACGCTCGCGGTATTTACTTTTCAAATCAGCCGATAAATGGACAGAGAGGCAGAAACAAAGGGCGGCAATACTATTCGAAGAATACCCTGACGTTAAAAAAGCATATGGTTTGTGCCATTCCCTACGGATGATATTCTCAAGGAATACCATAAAGGATGCTGCACGTCTGGCTATGGCACGGTGGTATTATAAAGTAGAAGAAGCAGGGATGCATTCTTTTAACGTCATTGCCGCTACTTTTTATGAACACTATGATGAAATACTGAATTTCTACAACCATCGTTCTTCAAATGCAATGGCAGAATCTTTCAATGCTAAAATTAAACTGTTCAGAGCAAACCTAAGAGGCGTAGCTGACAAGAGGTTCTTCCTTTTCCGCATTGCTAAACTATATGCGTATCCCCACTAAAAAGCTACTGACTCATAAAGTAGTCAATAAATGAAAAAAAATGATAAGTACTCTTTTTTATTTTAGTTTTATAAAAAAATAAAGCTAATTGGTGACAATAAACCAATTAGCTTCTAAAGGTAGCGGAACCGGGAATCGAACCCGAGTTTCAGCCGTGAGAGGGCCGCGTCCTAGGCCACTAGACGATACCGCCATCAGTTGCTCTTAACTCTTTTTCTAAGACGCTGCAAAGTTAAAAGTTTGTTTTTAATCTGCAAAATAAAAAATGATTTTTTTAGTGCTGTTACTATAAAATAGGAATTTAATGGTCAGTCCGAAAAAACTGTGGGTATGTTATGTTAATACGCGAAAGTAAGCTATCAGTGCGGTTGGATTAAAAAAACAACCCAATGCGATTCTGATCGCAATCTACATAAGTTACTACTGGTTATCTTCCCTGAAGTTTTAATGAAGTATTTTGAGCCGTCTTTTTAGGGCTTCCGAAGGGTCAATGTAAAAAAAGCTGAGGGTAAATTTATAAATTGTTATCTTTGTCTCCAAATTCATAGCTTATGGAGTTAAACGGTTATCGCCTTCTTCTTCCTGAAGGCACTTTAGATTACTTTGATCTTGTTGATGTGAAGGAAAGCGTAAATGAAGTTGTGATCTACCTTGAGGAGAAAAATATCGTTCCTGAGAAGTATACAGATCAGGATACTGAGAGTAAAGGCTTTTATGATCCTGTTATTGTTCAGGATTTTCCTCTTCGTGGCAAGAAGGTCTTCCTTAATATTCGTCGTCGTCGCTGGCTCTTAAAGAAGCATAATGAGTATATCTCTCGTAACTGGCGTATGGTGGCTGAAGGTACTCGTATGACGCAAGATTTTGCGTCTTTTTTAAAAGAACTATATTGATAGCTATCCGATCAGTTGCAAGCTCTTAGGTGTTTTATCTGGAGTTGACGGGGATTTATTGGAGCGTCAATACCGTAACCATCTAAGTGGTTATCTCCATTGGGACCAACTTGTTCATGCAGAGGATTGGCTACTATTCGAAAAGAATATCGGTGCTTATATCTGTATTGATGAAGTAGCCCTCTCGCGTGGAGAACTCTATACTGTACTGACCAATAAAGAAGCTCACGGTGGTAAAGGTAGTATGATTGCTATCATTAAAGGTACGGACGTTCATACGGTCACTTCTGTCCTGCTTAAGCTATCCCGTCGCCGCCGTTACCAAGTGCGCGAGATTACTTTGGATATGGCTCCTAACATGGAGCAGATTGCACGCATCTGCTTTCCTGCGGCCAAACGTGTTACCGATCGCTTTCACGTACAGAAGTTAGCTTATGAAGCGGTGCAAGAGATGCGGGTAAAAGCTCGCTGGGAGGCTTTGGATGAAGAGTCCACTCAGATTGCTTATGCAAAGGCCTGTGGAAAGATGTATCATGCACCTGTTTTCGCTAATGGAGATACAAGAAAGCAGTTGTTAGCGAGAAGTATTTATCTGCTTTACAAGAAAGAATCCTTGTGGACCCAGTCTCAAAGAGAACGGGCTGAAAATTCTTTTCAAGGAATATCCCGATATAAAGAAAGGATATTATCTGTGTATGCGGTTAGGCTTAATCTATCATCAGCGTAAGTTTAAGGATATTGCTTTGACAAGGCTGGCAAGGTGGTATGATGAAGTAGATAAATCAGGGTTCCTCACCTTTGGAAGGGTCGCACGTTCTATACAAACACATTATCTGGATATAATCAATTTTTTTTTTTTTGAGGGCAACCAATGCCGCAGCAGAGTCATTCAATGCTAAAATCAAAGCATTTAGAGCACAGTTCAGAGGAGTAAGAGATAGAGCTTTTTTCTTATATAGACTTGCTAAATTATATGCTTAAATATAAAATCCCTCAGATTGTTACGTTGACCCCTTCCGAAAGCCTTGATCTCAAATCGTTGAAAAATAAAAGCGGGTCATAAACTACTTTTATGACCCGCTTGCGGAAGCTGGGGGATTCGAACCCCCGGTACGGTTACCCGTACGTCAGTTTAGCAAACTGGTGGTTTCAGCCACTCACCCAAACTTCCTTCTTTTCAGAAGCGTTATCTCTCAAACGCGGTGCAAAGATAAGGGGATAAATTGAATTATGCAAACATTTTGCTCTTTTTTTAGATATATTTTTTTTGATGGAAGTAATAAGATGCTGATAGTGAAGTGCTAATGGATGGAATTAATTTTTCTCCCAAAAATCCAAACATTCTTTAGCCACCTTATTGGGCAATGGTATTTTTTGATATATTCAATGCTGTCGGCGGATAATTGAGAAATTTGGGTTAGCTAATAAACTATCTAGTTTATTATAAATGTCATTTTCTTCAGGGTATACGTTGATGATAGGATGAAGTCTGTCTTTGCCTAATAAGTTGTAATGTTCCTCTTCTGCACCTTCTACAACTATAATTCCTTTGCTCATGGCATATAATGCATTTTAATCCCAGGGGATAAGAATAAAGTTGATCTAACATTATATCGCACCCGTCCATAAAATATTCACATTCGTCATACGGGGTGAAAACGGTTTGTTGTTTGATTTCGCATGCAGATGGATGTCTGTAATATAATTTATAGAGGGAGCTATAAAGCCTCAACATCTCCAGTGGAGTCGCGGGGGTGGAAAGGGGTCAACGTAACAATCTGAGGGATTTTATATTTAAGCATATAATTTAGCAAGTCTATATAAGAAAAAAGCTCTATCTCTTACTCCTCTGAACTGTGCTCTAAATGCTTTGATTTTAGCATTGAATGACTCTGCTGCGGCATTGGTTGCCCTCCTTTCAAAAAAATTGATTATATCCAGATAATGTGTTTGTATAGAACGTGCGACCCTTCCAAAGGTGAGGAACCCTGATTTATCTACTTCATCATACCACCTTGCCAGCCTTGTCAAAGCAATATCCTTAAACTTACACTGATGATAGATTAAGCCTAACCGCATAGACAGATAATATCCTTTCTTTATATCGGGATATTCCTTGAAAAGAATTTCAGCCCGTATTCTTTGAGACTGAGTCCATAAGGATTCCTTCTTGTAAAGCAGATAAATACTTCTCGCTAACAACTGCTTCCTTGTATCTCCATTAGCGAAAACAGGTGCATGATACATCTTTCCACAGGCCTTTGCATAAGCAATCTGAGTGGACTCTTCATCCAAAGCCTCCCAGCGAGCTTTTACACGCATCTCCTGCACAGCTTTATAAGCTACCTTCTGTACGTGAAAGCGATCGGTAACACGTTTGGCCGCAGGAAAGCAGATGCGTGCAATCTGCTCCATGTTAGAGCCATATCCAAAGTAATCTCGCGCACTTGGTAACGGCGGCGACGGGATAGCTTAAGCAGGACAGAAGTGACCGTATGAACGTCCGTACCTTTAATGATAGCAATCATACTACCTTTACCACCGTGAGCTTTTTATTGGTCAGTACAGTATAGAGTTCTCCACGCGAGGGGCTACTTCATCAATCAATACAGATATAAGCACCGATATTCTTTTTCGAATAGTAGCCAATCCTCTGCATGAACAAGTTGGTCCCAATGGAGATAACCACTTAGATGGTTACGGTATTGACGCTCCAATAAATCCCCGTCAACTCCAGATAAAAACACCTAAGAGCTTGCAACTGATCGGATAGCTATCAATATAGTTCTTTTAAAAAAAGACGCAAAATCTTTGCGTCATACGAGTACCTTCAGCGACCATACGCCAGTTGCGGCTGATGTACTCATTACTCTTCTTTAAAATCCAGCGACGACGACGGATATTCAGGAAGACCTTCTTTTGCCACGAAGAGGAAAAAATCCTGAACAATAACAGGATCATAAAAAGCCTTTACTCTCAGTATCCTGATCTGTATACTTCTCAGGAACGATATTTTTCTCCTCAAGATAGATCACAACTTCATTTACGCTTTCCTGCACATCTACAAGATCAAAGTAATCTAAAGTTCCTTCAGGAAGCAGAAGGCGATAACCGTTTAACTCCATAAGCTATGAATTTG